>Ga0163144_10000934_pt1 | contig 69136 bp, 53 predicted proteins | sample OliLak19BULKMAT1_FD_123175 | JGI IMG/M metagenome (GOLD analysis project Ga0163144, IMG submission 123175) | Freshwater microbial mat bacterial communities from Lake Vanda, McMurdo Dry Valleys, Antarctica - Oligotrophic Lake LV.19.BULKMAT1 | ecosystem: Environmental > Aquatic > Freshwater >...
AGGCGGGCGGTTCGGAATATCAGATAAAACAGCGCCGGTTCGATGAATAGCGTCCGGTATTCAGTCAGCGCAAAGCCCCGATAGACAGACCACAACACCGCCAATGCGCCCAAAACGACATAAGCCAACACCAAGCAGTCAGCTAGGGTCAACGCACGCGGAGAGAAATTTAGGGACGCGCCATGACGGCGATTCCGTCCCCAATCCGCCAGAAGTCGCACAAACCACGCGGCAGCAGTGACCATCAGCGTGATTTCGGCCATTGGGAATAGGCGGCTGTAAAGTTCTACTGGGAACAGGAAAAACGGCGCGAACAACAATGTCAGCGCCAACCCTATCAAGAGTCGATGATAAATACACCAGAATAGCACCGCCAATGCGGCCAGCGTCACCGGTAAGGCGATGTTGACATAGGCTAAACCGAGGCTGACCAGCGCGAGGATGGGCAAGACTGGCTCACGCCGTAAAACCGCTGGGAATTCTTGTCCCCAAGTCAGTAGCGCCCCAAGCATAATCGCCAATGAGGTGACTAAACCGATGGCGAGTTGCAGCGGCCAATTCAAGCCGCGCCATAGGCCTGATAAGCGGGTGTTCCACGCGCCCCACGGTAGACCTGCCGCGCTGAACGCAACAGCGACGGTAGCGATTGCGAGGACGAGGGTCGACACATTGACCTGTGCATGATATGGCGCGGCCAGATTGCCGGGGCTGACGGCATACCCAGCCAGCGCATATCGGTCAAACCCTTTATCAGCGATGATTTCCAAAACATGGTCGGAATCGGTTAAGCCGTGCGCGATTGTGACAACCCCGACTTCTGGCTGCAATGAACCGCTGGTCAGGGTGAGATGGGCGTTTCCAGCGGCGTCACGAGGTAAGGCGTTGGCGGGTTGACCGTCTACTAGCGCGTAGAGATTGGCGACATAATTATCCTGTCGCAGAATCAGGCCAACCGACTTCCCGAAAAAATTGAACCGGAGACGGCTGTCATTCAGCCAACCGATGTCCGCGCCCGCGTCGGTGAACGTCCACACGCCGCTATATAAGGCATTGGGCGACTGGACATCATGCCAGCCAATCTGGGCAGAATCGGGCGATGTTGGGCGGTCAATCAAGGCTTGTAACAATGCTTTGGGTTGACCGTCCGGCGTGACCAGCGCGAATCCTTGTTGGGGATGGTCAGTCGGGTAGGGCGGATTCCATTGGTGTAGAATCATCCCAGCCATCCACGGCCATTCTTGGTCAACGCGGTTTAATGCCTCTAGTGTGTAACGGATTTGCTCTTTCTGAGAAACCGCCCCCCAAATAGATTTATTCCCCGTCCAATCCGTCGGCAGGTGATTCCAACCCCAATCACTGCCCCAAACCGCTTTGTCGGCGTCCCCGAATTCGACCATGATTTCGCGCAGGCCAATCACGCGAGAGAAACTCAAGAAGCGCGGTTCGACTCGCCGATTTTCTGGGCTGAAATCAAAACCATACGGTTTTGCACCTACCGCGTCCATGAAATCTGACGCGCCAAACGTGTATAGGTCGCGCAGATAAATCCAATCACTGACGTTATCGGAGCCGGTCTCGATGGTTGGGGCAAGCGCCGCCGAGATGACCACCGCCTCAGAATCGGCGGCATGGATAGCGCGATATGCCCCTTCCAACAACGCCGCGTACTCTACAGCACGCGGGGGCAATCTGCCCCAATTAGTGAATAGATTCGGCTCATCCCAGACCTGATAATAGGTAATTTGCGCCCCGTATCGCTCGGTAAAAGCGGCGACAAAAGCGGCAAAATCTGCTGGGTCACGCGGCGGGCCGGTGGGGTCTTGAGCTTGGGGGTCAATCGCCCACGCCGGGGTGTTTTGTAGGACGGCCACGACTTGTAATGATGGATGCTGGGCGATTGCGCCCAAAATCCGGTCTGTCTCGCCCCACATAAATTGACCGGGCGCGGGTTCAATCCCATCCCAGTAGAAATATTGCCTGACCCAAGTCACTCCGGCGGAGTCCATCAGCATGAGTTGGTCGTCAAGTTGAGCGTTATCATACCGGTTTAGCTCAGCATTGACGCCTAAACGCGGCAGACGGTAGGGCAAGGCGTCGGCTTGGAGAGGGTCTTCAACCCCACGCAGATTTTCGGCACGCGACGCCCATGAGACACCGAATAGCGCCAGTGAGCCGCCCCATGTCAACAACGCGAGAGTGAGGATGAATAGACGACGCGCCATTAGTTTTAAGGCATCCAGACTGGGCGAGACACACCGCCGTCTAAGGTCACTTGGCTGGCGACATTGGAAATCACATCAATCACCCAGATATTGCCCTGATAAACCACAGCGATTTGCCCACCATCTGGACTCCATGTGTAATCACGTTGGGTTAGGCCGCGCCCACCTTCTGGCGGGAATAAGACGCGAGCATTGCTGCCGTCCATATCGGCCAGTACAAGGTCGTATTCGGCGGAATCGCCAACGCTGACCAGCGGCTGTCTCGCCCTGAGAAACGACAAATACCCCGCGTCAAAACCGTTGGAATCTTCCGACGCCGGGGAGAACTTAGGGAGCGCCCAGATGCCGGATTGGTCAACTACAGTAGCGCTAAACGCCCCCGACGTGTCCATGAGCGCGATGTCAAAGACGGGACTGCGTTCTGGTGATTCGCTGCCAATGGGTGCGCCGTGGACAACTGCCGTCAAAAAAGCGTTATCTGGCGACCATGCGACGGTGGTACGCCATGACCAGTCGCTACGGGGCGAAAAAACCTCATATCGCATCAATGGCGGGTTCAATTCGCCAGAGTCGAGGTTCACCGTGCCAACACTGTCGGCATGAACCCATGCCAATTGACTCCCGTCTGGCGACCACGCATAGCCACGCCCCCACCAACTGAACGGGCCGCCGCGCCCCGGCGATTCTTCAATCAAGGGGTTGAGGACGACCTCTTCGCCGGTCTGCGGGTCTATGGTAATCAGCCAGAGGTCATTGAACGCGCCCCAGCCGGGACTGGTTAGACGCGGTTCGGCGCGGGAATAACTGATGACGTTGGCACGCCCCGGAACCCAATCCGCCCACAAGATATTGGTCGGGAGCAACGGTAATACTTCTGGCTGGGCGGCGTTCACATCTGGGATGAGGTGAAGCTGGTTGCCAAAACTGCCATCCTCAGTTGTGATGCGCGTAATCAAGAGTTGACGGCCATCTGGCGAGAGGTTGAACGCCCGCAGCGAGTCGAGGTCGCTGGTATTGGTGACGGGATGACGAGTGTCACTACTGCCACGCATCACCCAAGCATTGCCGCCGCTGATATAGGCCAACGTGCCGCGAATCTCTACCGGGTCAAGCGTGGTATTTGGCCCGACATAGACGATTTCTTCTTTGGGAGATGTGATGATGGTGGATGACCCAACTGGGATGGGATCACCACGAACGCCATCACTGACCTGTGCGCGGAAACATTGCCGTTCGACGCCATTAACCCCCGGCTGGAACAAGACTTCCGCACCGGCCTCCAAGCGCTCATCAACCAACGTTTTGCGCTGGTAAGGCAATTCGCGGTCTTCGCAGTAGGTTTCTTCGGTGACACGGCGGACGGTAATCTGGATGCCATCTGAGATTTGGGTGAACGGTGGCGGGCTGACGACATCCAACTCACCAACGATGATGTCCACTTGGTCGAGAAATTCACCGACGGTGATGGGTTCATCGACATCATAGGTCAAGCCGCGCCCATCAACGACCAACGTCACAATCATTACGGGGTCTTGAGGGGGCGGCGTGCAGGCGCTTAATAATAGCGCGGCAAGGAATATGAGAAGGGGTGCGCGTTTAATCATGACTTAGATGCTACCACAGGCGTAGGGGGTGGTTCAATCGGCGCGACGCAAAACGGTGATTTCGGGGTGCAGGCCATTTTGATTGAGCGAGAGTGATTTTTCAAGCACCCATGCTGTTTGTTCGGTAAGAAGGCGGGTCATCAGGCGTTTTTCGTGGCTGAGGATGGCAAACCGTGCGCCCGGTGACGCCACGCGGGCGGCCTCGGTGAGGATTGCCGGGTAGAGCGTCAGGTTATCTTGGTGGCTACCGACCAATTGACCGAACGGCAAATCGGCCAGCAAGACGTTAAACGACTTATCGGCATACGGCAGATGACGGGCGTCGGAGTCACTTAATACAGCGCTCACGTCAGCGGCTGCCAGATTTTGGCGGGCGGCGTCCAATGCTTCAGCCGAGATGTCACACCCTTCTAATGCGGCGGCGTGACCGTAGGCGGCGCGTTCTATCAACAATGAGCCAGAGCCACAACACAGATTTAGGACTCGATCATCAGATGATGGGTGCGTCAGGCCAGCCATCGCGTAGGCGATGGGCGCGAATACTGCGCCTTTATAATTTACGACGCGCCAATCGCGGGTCGCCAGCGGGCGCGGGGTCAATCGGATAAGCACCTCCCAGCCCTCCTCTACGCGAGGTCGGCGGATGCGTAAGTTGAGGTCACCGCGCCCATCGGACGATTCTAATCCCAACAACCGCGCCAATTCTTGCATCAGGCGTTGCATCACGCTGGAATCATCTCCGGCTGCATCAAGCCCAATGGTATTGAATTGTGGGCGGGCAGAGTCTAGGACCGAATTGCAGATTTTGATGAGCCGAGATAGATGTTCATGCCCCAACAGCGCTTTTGGGCGTGGGACATTAAAAACCACCGAGCCGTAGATGGCTGTGGTGATTTTGAGGATGTTCAACTGAGATATCGCACCGGCATACATGAAAGTCACCGCGCCGGTGCGGGCGACCACGCTTTGATTGGCGTGACCGGCACGCGCCCGGATTTCATCTGCGGCCAACTGCTCAAGGCCGGGGAGGACTTCGGCCTCAAAGAGGGTGAATGGGGATTTAATCATCGTCATAAGAGAGGGGCGCTGAATTTGCTCAGCGCCCCCGAACACTTTCCGTTGGATTAGAGGCCGAAAACCCTAGATAGGATGTCGCGCAGGGTAGACAGCACATAGAAGTTGCGGGCGTTCTCACCAAAACGAGTAGTCGTATTCCCGTTCAGGCGGTCTGGCCCAGCATTGGCGATAGAGGCGTCGTTGCCCGTCAAACCACCATCAGGCAGTTCGTTGAACATACGCCAAACGTTGACCAGCGGTACTTGCTTCTCGGTAGCGATGCGGACGACCACATCGGCGTAATCGCGCATCGTGTCGCCCAGTTCAGGGCGTGAGTACGGGGTCAGCAAGACGGGGATAACGCCACGCCCTGTGGCCGTATCCACGATAGCACGCAAGTCGGACTCGAACTGCGCGAGGTCTGTACCGTTCACAGCATCGCGATACCCGACGCTGACGATGATTACGGCGGCTTGAGTGGTATCAAGCTCACAGACCAGCGGTGTATTCCCGCACGCCCCAGACCCGTTGAGGAGTGTTGAAGCGTTGAGGTCGTTTTGGACGCCAGCACCAATATGCGAGAGGGAATTCTGACCTTCGACATCCCCAGCAAGGTAGGTATCGAGGACGCTTTGTACCTCAGCGCCGATGTCTTCCAAGAGGAAATCCGCATCGCCGAACGGCGCGAGGAAACCGACGGGAAGCACGGTACGATCACCGACCACGGCGACGACATTGGCTTGTAGTAAGCCGCCGCTGTTCGCCGCGATGCTGTCGAGGCTACCGCCTAGTGCATTGATGTCCGGCAAGATTGGTGCTTCATCGGCCTCTGACGGCTCACCAACGATGATTTCCTCGACAATGACATCTTTCGTCACAGTGCCAGATAGACCGGCGCTGGCGACAGTCAGAGTCACAGGGAATGTGCCGCTGGCTGCATAGGTGTAAGACGGGTTTTGCTCTGCGCTGAAACCCACACCGTCGCCAAAGTCCCATGCCCATGATTCTACTGGACTGGAGGTATCGGCAAACGTCGCAATCAATCCATCCGTCGTAGAGGTGAAATCTGCCGTCGGCGCGACCGCCAGCGATGTCACTGTAACCTCTTGCGAGGTTGAGTTTTCGCCAGCGGCATTGCGGACAATCAGTGTGACGGTGTATGTCCCGGTTTGACCATAGGTGTAGGACGGGTTCTGGTCGGTGCTAAAGCCCACGCCGTCGCCAAAATTCCATTCCCATGAGGCCGCATTAACCGACAGGTCTTGGAAGCTGACGAGCAAATCGGCCACGGTGTAGGTGAAACCGGCTGTCGGGGCGGGTGGTAGCGCCGCGTTGACCGTGACTTGTTGGGAGGTTGAGTTTTCACCAGCGGCGTTGCGGACTATCAGTGTGACGCTGTATGTCCCCGGCTGAGCATAGGTGTAGGATGGGTTCTGGTCGGTGCTAAAGCCCACGCCGTCGCCAAAATTCCATTCCCATGAGGCCGCGTTAACCGACAGGTCTTGGAAGCTGACGAGCAAATCGACCACGGTGAAAGTGAAACCAGCTGTCGGTAGCGGAGGTAGTGGGGCGTTAACGACCACATCCTGCGAAGTTGAGTTTTCACCAGCGGCGTTGCGGACTATCAGTGTGACGGTGTATGTCCCGGCTTGACCATAGGTATAGGACGGGTTCTGGTCGGTGCTAAAGCCCACGCCGTCACCAAAGTTCCATTCCCATGAGGCCGCGTTAACCGACAGGTCTTGGAAGCTGACGAGCAAATCGACCACGGTGAAGGTGAAACCAGCTGTCGGTAGCGGAGGTAGCGCCGCGTTGACCGTGACTTGTTGGGAGGTTGAGTTTTCGCCGCCTACGTTACGGACAATCTGTGTGACAGTGTATGTCCCCGGCTGAGCATAGGTGTAGGACGGGTTCTGGTCGGTGCTAAAGCCCACGCCATCACCAAAGTTCCATTCCCATGAGGCCGCGCCAAGTGACAAATCTTGGAAGCTGACGCTCAAGTCCGTCACGGTGAAAGTGAAACCAGCAGTAGGCGCGGGCGTTACCGCAGTGGGTACTGTTGTAGCCGTCGGTTCAAGCGTTGGCTCAACGGTGACTGTCGGTTCAAGCGTCGCGGTTGGCTCTAAGGTCGGTTCCAGCGTGGCGCTGGGTTCAACCGTTGGCTCTAGCGTTGCCGTCGGCTCGATGGTGTTGGTGGGGATAAGAGTCGGCTGTAACGTATTGGTCGGGGTCAGACTTGGCACAGTGGTCGGAGTCGGCGGCAAAGTAGCCGTGACCGTCGTGTTGAACGATGCTGTCCCGCCAAACGTGTCAGTAACGGTGAGGATGACCTCGAATGTGCCGGGATTGGCATAAATCTTCACCGGACTTTGCTCGGTACTGCTCGTGCCGTCCCCAAACGTCCACGCCCAAGCGGTGATCTGTCCACTGGACTCATCGGTGAACTGGAAGCTCATCCCCTGCGGCTCGCTGAGAGGCAAGACGCTAAAGGATGCCGTTAGCGTATCGGACACGTTGATATTGGCTGTCGTGGAACTGTTCGGGCCGCCGGGGCCGCTCACCGTCAAACGGATGGTAAAGCTGCCATTGGTGGCGTACTCATGACTGAATACCGGGTCTGTGGTCTGGGCGGTTGTCCCGTCGCCAAAGTCCCAGTTATACGTCACATTATCGCCCGCCGATTGGTTGGTAATCTGGACGATCAGAGGGGCTGAACCGGCACTGGGTAGCACGCTAAATACCGCGCTAGGCGGAACCAGCGGTTTGGTCACGCGGATTTCAACTTCTGCAAAGTCACTGAGGTTATTCTGACCGCGTGCAGTTAGGCGGACAAGATATGACCCGGGATTCGAGAAGATGTGGGTGGTATCAGTATCGGTGCTGGTCGTGCCATCCGCAAACTCCCACAGATAGCTGGTGACATCGCCAGTCGTTTGGTTATCGAAGAACACCGTTAGCGGTGCATCGCCACTCAATTTATCCGGCGTAAAGATTGCATCGGGCGCTTGGGGCGCACGGATGACATTCATCGTGCCGAGTTTGGTGCTAGAACCGCCGGGACCGCTTACGGTCAATTTAACAGTGTAGATTCCAACCTGTTGGTAGGTATGGATGGGGTTGGCATCGCTACTGGTCGCGCCGTCACCAAAATCCCACCGATAGGTCGTGATTTGACCCGTAGAGGTATTGGTGAATTGTAGATTGAATGGCGCATTCCCGCCGGTATTGTCTGGCGTGAAGTTGGCGATAGGGGCGGGAATTTGCGGATTGACCACGGTCACAACCGCAAAGGCACGGTTAGAACCGCCGGGGCCGCGCACGCGCAGGAAAATATTATAGTTCCCCTGTGTGCTGTAGGTGTGGCTTGGGTTACGGTCTGTGCTACGTGTACCGTCCCCAAAATCCCAGAGATAGTCGTTGATTTGCCCCACCGAGCGGTCTGTAAATTGGACGACCAGCGGGGTTGTCCCTGCGGTTGGGTTATATTCAAATGAGGCCGTCGGTGGGTTGATGAAAACATCAATCACTTGGGTGACGTTTGACTGACCGCCGGGGCCGATAACCGTCAGTTTGACCTCATATTCGCCCGCGCCACGGAAGACGTGAAGTGGGTTGCGTTCGGCGCTACTGCTACCATCGCCAAAGTTCCAGTTAAAGCCGGTGATTTGGCCGGTTGACCGGTTGCTGAACTGAACCACTACCGGCGATTCGCCAGAGGTACGATCAGCGGCAAAGGCCGCGATTGGGCGGGGTATGGACGGCGTGTTGGTCGGGACAGGGGTCGGCGCTGTGTTTTGCACGCGCAGGCTGCCGACCACCGTCTGAGGGGTGCTTCCATCGCGCAGATAAACCCGCAGCCGCAGCTGATAAGTGCCATCTGGGATGGTTTCGGTCTGCCAAATCCCTAGCACGTCATTGAGGGTAGGGAATTGGCGTGCGCCGCCGATTGCGTACCACAAATTATTAGGGTTGGGGTCTGGTGCGTATTCCAACACATACTGCAAGAAATTGGGATGGATAGCTGACCCCAAGACCTGCACATTCCGTGCAACGTAATTGCCGGGGATGGGCGATAATATTACGATGCTGATGGTGGAGGGTGTGGTCGTGGCCGAAAAACCCAATGGGGTAGGGGGGATGAACCCAATTGAGGTCGGCGGAGCCACCTGTGTAAAGAACGGCAAGGCGGTAATTGCGACTCCGGTTGGGATGCCGCCTAATGTCGCTTGCCCTGCAATAGTCGATGTACTTGTGGGCAATGCCGTTAAGTCAATTGACTCCGGCTCACCAGTGAGGTTACAGGCTGCCAAAAGTAGCGCTGCGACCATCACCGTCAGTAAAATGGCAATTCTTCGATGTAGTTTCATGCTGTACGCTCCTAAGTGTTGGGGGACAGCGAGTCCAATCACACTTTAATCATACTGCATCTTGTGGCGTTGGCTTTGGTTTACGAGATGACGTTTTGCCTACCCCTTGCCGATGCAAACTTACGGTAAACATCGGCAAGGGGCGGTATGATTAGGGGTAGCGCGGTATGCTCAATCAGCTAGGATACCTCCTTTGGAAACTAATCCAGCCTATAATCCACCCTCAACCGCCACTCCTGAGGGGAGTCTGGCGCGGACGGTGCTGTATGTCATCTGGGTGGCCGCCTTTATTTGTATGGGCATCGCATTAAGCCAATTTCACCTCATTTCCGCATCATTCTCACCAATGATTTTCCTCACTTATGTGGCGATGGCGGCGGTTTCCGAGGCGCGTCCCTCACGACTCATCAGCGGGCGTATCGCTTTAACCCATGCTGTCGGCATTTTGGCGTTCGTATCCAGCCGAGAAACGGCATTCGCATCAGCGTTTGCGGCCTTGACGCTTGGCTATACGCTCGGCACGGTGATTTATGAGTTGCAGCGGCCACAAGTCGCGGATAGACGGACATTCACCTTACGGGTGGCAGAAGAAGTGATGTCGGCTTCTAGCGCTTTCATGCTGGCTGGGATCGTGTTTATCGCCCTCGGAGGGGTCATCCCAACGGGCGCGATTCAAGCCAAAGATAGCACCAGCGGCATGTTGATTGTCGCCTACGCCGCGCTTTACAGCGGGTTTATCGGCGTATTGTTCGCCGTCAGACGAATGGCACGCGGCCAAACCGTAGACCGTGCAGACCGGTTGCGAATGTTGGCGATGATTATCCTGCCCGCCATGCTCTCGGTTTTAGGGGGTGAGGTAGCACGCGCAACCGGCTCATTTGGGCAAATTTTGCTGTATATCGGGACGGTTTTCGTCTTATTTCTGCTGTATGACCTCAGTAACGCCGAGACACGCCTGCGGAAAGACCTCACGCTTGAACAGGCGATGAGCAATGAAAATCAGCGCCTCTATGAAGCTCAAAGTGGACAAGTTGAGCAACTCGCGCTCTTAAATCGCGTGGTTGGCTCACTGGGCGGCACGTTGGTGACGGATACGCTGGTCGAACACCTCATCTCATCGGCGTCCATCCTCAGCAACGCCACGGGTTTTGCGATATATGTTCAATGGCCTGATCGTCTCGAACTCACACGTTGTGTAGGATTAGGCGATGATTTCTCGCTCAAAGCGCCGCCGCCGATTAATATCCCGGACGCGAGGACAGCCTATGCCGCGCACCCAGTGGTGGTGGATAACCTCTCAACTGATGCGCGGGCGGCGGCGTTACGTACCGCCAAATTAGAGACGCTTTTCCGCGGCGTGGTCGAATTCCCAATGGTGGCTGGTGGTGAACTGATTGGGATATTAAGCTTGTTCTATGCGGCGAATGCGCTGCCTACGGTCAATCAGATTGACATGCTGCGTACCTTCGCCACCCAAGCGGCACAAGCCCTAGCCAATGCCCGCCAATATCTAGACGCGATAGAAGCCTATCAACGGCGCGGCGAACGCTTGTTAACCCTAACATGGTTGAGTCGCACCTTATCCAGTTCCGTCGATATTCAATCGATGTGTGAACAGGTCATTGATGTCGTCCTATTGGCAACTGGAGCAGAAATTGGGGTCGTCCTGCTGCTAGAGGAATATACCAATCTCTCGACCTTGACTATCGGCGCACAGCGCGGGCTGGTGAAGGGGATTGCAGAGATTTCGGACATCTTGGGAGATTTCGCCCCATTCCTCAGTCCAGACCGTGGCACGATGATTGTTTACCGGGAAAATGCCGTGGAAAACGGCCCGCCGTTCCTCAGTCAACACAGTCAAACCCTTCTAATCTCGCCGATGGTACAGGGTGGATTGTTATTCGGTGCGATTTGGCTAGAGACTTCTTCCTCAACAGCTTTCAATGCCGACGATGTACGGTTCATCGAACAAGTCAGCCACCAATCTCTCATCGTCTTGGAAAATGCGCGATTGTTCCAACGGATTGAAAGTGACCGTGACCGGCTAGCAACCCTCTTAGATACGATGGAGGAAGGGTTGATGATGGTAGACCGGCAAGGGCGGATTGTGATTGCCAATCCGCAAATCGCTATGTTGGGAATCAACCCAGACTTGTTGATTTCCACCGGTTACTTCGACTTATTGCTCGACACAGAACTTGACTTGGCGACGCGAACGGGGTTTAACTCGGTACAACAAGCAGAACAGTTCATCGCTGACTTGACGGCTGTTGGGGTTGAACTGCCACCGCTTGATTACAATATCCAAACCAGTTCGGGCATCAGATACATCGAACGGCGGATTGTCCCCATCCAAAACGATGACAAAGAGGCGTTGGGCGCAATGCTGGTTTTTTATGACCGCACCGCGCAGCATGACCTCGAACGCTCGCGTGAGGAACTGACACACATGATTGTCCATGACCTACGCAGCCCGTTAACGGCGGTCACAACCTCGCTCAAGCTGATTCACGCCAGCGTGCCGCAGGACAGCAAATACTGGCCGGTTATCGAATCCACAACAGAGGTCAGTCGCCGTGCCATCCGCAAAATCCTGAACCGAGTCAATTCGATGTTGGATATCGCAAAGATGCGGAGTGGTAAAATCGCCTTGACATGCGAATACGCCAACCTCGGCCAATTGATTAAAATGGTCATCAATGAGCTAGAACCCATCGCAATCGACATGCACGTTCGGTTGGAATTTGAGCCAATGGGCGACATCCCAACGCTCAATATCGACACGGATAAGACCGAGCGCTTGATGATGAACCTGATCGACAATGCCCTAAAATATAGCCCAGACGAAGGAAAAATCATCGTTCGGGCATATAGTGAGGGGGAATCAGGCGCACATCAAGGATTTGTTAGGATAGATGTGATTGACGAAGGCCCCGGTATTCCTTCAGAATACAAATTGAAACTCTTTGAGAGTTTTGTTCAAGTTGAGGGGAGTAAACCGCGCAGGGGCGGGGTCGGACTAGGTTTGACCTTCTGTAAATTAGTCGTCGATGCACACGGCGGGCAATTGTGGATTGAGGATAACCCCGGCGGAGGCAGTATATTTGCCCTAACACTCCCCGTCACACCTTTGGCAGATTTGGACATTGACCTCTATGATGAAAGCGCAGAATAACCTATGCGAGTATTAATTGTTGACGATGAACAGAGCATCTGCGATGCACTGGCAGCCCGTCTAATGGGTGATCGGTTGGAAGTGGTGACGCGCAATAACGGACGCGATGCTATGAAGGTGTTTGAGGCATGGTCGCCAGATTTAATCGTTTTAGACATCATCATGCCGGGAGAATTGAACGGTTTAGATGTGTGCCGTGAGATTCGCAATATCTCTGAAGCCCCCATTATGATGATGTCCGCACAAGCCATCACCGAGGCGGACATCGTAGAGGGGTTAGAGGCTGGGGCTGACGAATATCTGGTCAAGCCAGTGCGCTTAAATGAGTTTGCGGCACGAGTACACGCGCTTTTACGGCGTAATGCGCCAGCCTCGGTGGAATATGATGACGGCTACCTGAGCATTGACCCGCAACGGCGGCATGTGCGCGTGATGGGTAAGCGCGTCCACCTGACACCCACCGAATTTAAGTTATTGATTGTCTTGCTGGAAAACGCAGGCCGTGTAGTGACTCAACACGATTTGTTGGAGCAGGTCTGGGGGCATGAATACGTGGATGACAAATATTATCCACGAGTCTATATCAGCCAACTGCGGCGCAAGGTCGAACCCGATGCCGCCCGTCCCATCTATATTTTGACGGAACATCGAGTCGGCTATCGCTTCGAGCGACAATCTACCAAGAATAACGCGAACAACAGCTAACCCCGATGGACAGCAACGCCAGCCTCATCAGCGTGCTTTTTGACGGTGTAACGCTTGCGCTGGCGTTCGTTTTCCTTTTGCTGCTGTTATGGCATGACCGTCGTAAGCGTCAAATTCAAACGCTGACCATTTTCCTGCTCGTCCTGATGGCTTGGAACGCTGGTTTGATGATGATTCGCGTCAGCCTTCTGGTCGGGCAAAATTCCGCGACCTTGCTGGTCGGTATCGCTTTTATCGAAGGCGGTATCGCCGCATCGAATGTGGCGTTCTATGCGTTCATATCAACATTGGTCGGCAACCGTTCACCTCGATTGATACAAGTCGCGGCTATTTCCATCACAGCGGTGGTGGCAATGCGCTTGACGTTCACAGTGTGGATATGGAGTTCAGCCGCGTTTATGGATGTGGTCGAAAGGCCGCGCGTCGATGGTCTGCCAATCTTGTTCTATTTGTTTTATACAGGCATGGCGCTCAACACGCTTTACAGCCAGCGGAGAAAAATCACCAGCGGTTTTGTGCGGGTTGGCAGCCTGTTATTTGCCGCTGGTCAATTTTTGGCGATGGTGAATACCAACGTTGGGATATCGTCATTCGCCACCAATGCCAGTACATTGGGCGCATTGTTCATCGTCCTGAGCATCGTCGATGCCGAGATGATTCGACCATTGGCCGAGCGTGACCGTCAAGTCGCTGCCTTGCACAAGGTCGGGCAAGATATTGCCGGGCAGCCGCGCTTAATCCCTGTGCTGGAAGAAATCGCCAAGCAAGCGGCAGAATGGGTTGGCGGCGATGCAGGCGGCGTCTTTTTGCGAAATGAGGACTCGCTGGTCTTTGTGGCCGGCTATAATCTGCCGCCCGCTTATATCGGCCATCGGCTGTCGCTTGATGCCGGAATAGCGGGGTTGGTGGTACGGACAGGCCGCGCCCAGCGGGTCGAGAATTACAGATTAGATTTGGCCGGTGGTGAGCCAGATTTCCCGCACGCGCCCATCGCTTTTGGGTCATTGATTGCCGTCCCAATCGTGTCGCGCAATCAAGTGTCTGGTGTGCTGATGGCTGTGACCGGCACACAAGGGCGGCTGCTACGTGCGGATGATGTCTATCGACTGGAATTGCTTGCACCACAAGCCGCGCTCGTGATTGGCTACACGGGTCTGCTTGACCTCAAGACCACGCTGGCGGATGCTATTGAGGATAACCGTCAGCAATTAGAGACGGTATTGGTCAGCACCGAAAGCCCGGTGATTGCAGTAAATCGTAAAATGCGGCTGATTTTTGCCAATCCTGCCGCCACGCTCATCTTAGGGTTAGCTGAGGTACAGGTCGGGGATGACATTATCACCAAACTGCCGGTTGAGATGTTCCCGCCAAATCTGCGGGCGCTGGCGCAAGACCTCAAGACCAGCAATGGTCATATCTTTGAGGTGATATTGAACAGTCGAACCTATCAATGTCATCTGGCGCGATTAGGTCAACTGCGTGGCGGGGGTTGGGTGGCCGTCCTCAACGATGTGACCCAACTCAAAGAGTTAGACCGGATGAAGGGCGAGATGATTCGAATGGTCAGTCATGACCTGAAGAATCCTCTGATGGCGGCCATGCTGCAAATCGACCTGATTCGCTACCGCAATAATGGCGAGTCGTCGGAGTCGGTGGACATTATGGAACGCCAAATGGAGCGCATGAACCGTATTATCCGAGGAGTTTTGGATGTTGAGCGCCTTCGGGGTGGGTCGCTACGCTTAACCCCAGCCTATGTCGCACCCATCATCGAGAAAGCAATAGATGACCTCCAGCGCTTGGCAGATGAGGCCGGAATCACCATCGACTATGAGACTTCCGAGGATTTGGTCATCCTATGTGATGAAGACCATGTTGAACGAGCGATTTCCAACCTAATCGAAAACGCCATCAAATTCACCGCACGCGGCGGCAACATCTCGGTACGCAGCGTGGCACAAGAGGAATCGGTGATTGTAATTATCCGCGACAGCGGGGTCGGGATACCGGAGGAGATTCAACCTAAGATTTTCCAGCGATTCTTCCGGGGACAGCAGCGCGGTTTCGAGTATGCTACGGGGACGGGGCTTGGATTGGCGCTGGTGCGGGCGATTATGGACAATCATAAGGGGCAGGTCTGGTTTGAGAGTCGGGACGGTGAGGGGACGACTTTTTATCTGCGATTCCAGCGTGCAGATGAACTCCCCGATTTCTAGGCATCAAATCAAACGGGAGGCTCAGGATAAACCCCCGAACCTCCCGTTTAGATGAGCCTTTGGCCGTTTTTAGAGGCCGAACATGCTCTGAATCTTAATACCCAAGCCCATATCGCCAATCACTTTCAGTTTGCCCATCATGAAAGCATTGATGACATTGGTTTTACCGGCTGCAATGTCCATCCATGTATCCACGGATGATTTGATGGTGATACGAGGATTCTCGACGCTGCCCGCGCCAGAGGTACAAGTCCCATCGACAACCTTAACCCAGTATTGACCGCCTGCGTCGCCGCTGAGTTCAAACTGCATTAAAGCGTCAATCCCTTGCGCCTTTTCGGGCTTGAACCGGGTGTTCATTTCCTCAAAGATTGCCGAAACTTCCGCGCTTGACGCCATTGTTTAAAGACTCCTCATCTGGTTCATCATTACACCAACACCAATTACGTGATAGTGTACCTATAATCACAAGTCTATCCAAGACTGGTATTTGGTGGAGGTTTTGATGAAGCGTATTGGTAGTGTTCTCGCACTTATCGGATTGCTTTTTGGCCTAACATTCAGTGTCAGCGCTCAAACCTTTGACCTTCCCGGCCATATCGCGGTGCTTGGGAGTGATTTCAATGTCTATGTGGTTGGGGGAGAATTCACCACGCCAAGCCCTTTAACCCGCGATGCGGACGCGCTAAGGCATTACCAGTTCCCCACATGGTCTACCGATGGGCGGCTGGCGTTTTTTTGTTGCGATGCGTTGATCTCGCGGGAAATCGCCATTGAAGCCTATGTCACATCTGATGATTTGACCGCCGCCAAGCTGATGTATACCGCACCCAATGAGGGATACACCTACGGGGCTTGGTCGCCGGCAAACTGTCAGGAAGGCGACCATTGCCGCGATCTCGCATTGCTGCTGACGCGCCCCAATGATTCATTTAAGGTTGAAATCATCCGGCAGAATGCGCTTGGCGTCACAACGCGGACGGCAGCGACAGGTACACCTTTTTACTTTAGTTGGAACAGCGATGGCGAGCAAATGGTTTGGCACCGCAACAATCGATTGCTTTCATTTTTTGATGTCGAGGCCAATACCATCACCGATAATCCCATCGTACCGCGCTTTTTCCAAGCACCGGCTTGGTCACCGGTTGATAACCGTACCGCTATCGTCATGGAAGATACGCCATTATCGACTAAATTAGTGATATTGGACGGTGATGAGCAGCAGGTTCTAAAAGGCGGTCTGCAAGGGTTGGCAAATTTCAGTTGGTCTCCCGACGGGCGCTATGTAGCCTATCGACTTTTGACCAATGACGGGATTACGACGGTACAAGTGTTGGATTCACAGAGCGGTGCTGTGGTGGCTTTCAGCGCACAACCCAACGTCATCGCGTTCTTCTGGTCGCCGGACAGTTCACGATTGGCTTATCTGACGCCCAATCAGGCAGGCGGCGCATCAGGGGCGCAATTCATCAACACCGCTCAGGCGCAACCCCAACGCATTGTGTTAAATTGGAATCTGCTAGACATCACCACTAATCGCAGCCGGGTCATCGCCAGCTTTACACCGACAGAGACGATGGTTTACCTTCTGAGCTATTTTGACCAATTCAGCCAAAGTCACAATCTCTGGTCGCCAGACAGCCGATACTTGGTATATGGCGAAGTGATAAACAGCGCACAGCCCACGTATAGCGTTTCATTTGTCGATACATTGACCGAGGGAGCCAGCCCGGTCAGTATTATGCCGGGAGAAATAGGGATTTGGAGCTACAACGAATAGTGCAGCGATTGGCAATATTTCTATTGGCGATGGCGCTCATCTCATGTAGTAGTCCGCCGTCACAAATTGTCTATATCACCGCAACGCCCTTGCGTGAATTAATGCCGACAGCCGGAGGGGTCAACGGTGAAAGCGTTACACCAGTCACATCCGTTGAGGCCGAGGTAGCATCAACTAATGTACCTGTGTCTGACCCGCAATTAGGTGAGGACGGTTCTTACGTCGTGGCAGCCGGAGATACACTGTTTGGCATCGCACAGCAGTTCAATACATCTGTCGAACGACTGGTAGCCCTCAATAGCCTTGAAAACCCAAACATCTTAGTGGTCGGCCAAATTCTGATGATTCCTAGCGGCAGTGGGAGTTCTACACCTGCGAACATTTTGATAGGCGATTACGATTTCGTGCGCGGCCCAAATGCGCCGACTCATATCACCGATTTCATCAGCAGTAGCACAGGCTATATCAGCCAAGTACAAGTGGAGGTTACAGAGCGCCGTGCCGATGGATCGGCCTATACAATCTCATTATCTGGCTGGGATACGATTGACCGGGTATCCCGCGAAACCAGCGTCGATGCACGGATATTGACCGCTATTCTGGAATATCGCACCGGCTGGTTAAACATCAACCAACCGCTTGAGTTGGATTTCCCGTTGATTAGTGAAGAAGCGTCGAAGGCGGTTGGGATTGACCGAAAAGGCTTATATAAGCAGCTTTCTTGGGTCGCCAATGAACTCAACAGGGCATATTATGGTTGGAAGTTTGGCAATTGGACGGCCATGGAGTTTAAAGACGGGGTACGGGTCAGCTTTGATGAGTCGCTCAACGCCGCATCCGTCGCACTTTACTATATGCTGCATCTCGAACGCGACATTGATGCGTGGCAAACTGACATCAGCGCTAATGGGATGATGTCGGTTTATACGCGCCTGTTTGGAGCGCCCACACGCCTACCGTCGCCGACCTACACGCCCCAACCGACGCTTCAATTACCGTTCCAACCCAATGAGCGCTGGTATTTCACTGGTGGGTCACATGGCGGATGGGGTAGCGGCAGCGCATGGGCGGCGGTAGATTTTGCTCCCCCAGATGAGCGTTTATCCGGCGGCCTATGCTTCACCTCCGCATTTGCGACACGGGCGTTAGCCTCAGGGAAGATTGCGCGTAGCGAACCGGGCTTAGTCGTCCTCGACCTTGACGGCGACGGGGATGAACGTACAGGATGGACGGTGTTATATTTGCATCTCGCATCGGCGGGACGTATAGCGGTTGGTAGTACGGTTGCCGCCAATGATGTGATTGGCTATGCGTCATGCGAGGGCGGATTTTCGACAGCAACCCATCTGCATATCGGGCGTAGGCTCAATGGCGAGTGGATTCCGGCAGATTGCACCCCATGCGGAGTGTTATCGGACGGTTCATTCGTGATGAGCGGATGGCGGGTTTACGGTCTGGTTGGTCAGGAATATCAAGGGACGCTACAACGCGGCGGCGAAATACGCACCGCTGAACAAGGCCGCACCGACCCGATTAACTGGATTTCTCATTAACATCAAGTCGAACGATTGGAATACCTTCTATGCGAATCCCTCTCAACCGGCTGGCCGCCGCGCTCCTCGTCAGCGGAGTCGCCTATAGCCTGAGTCACATCTCAACCCTAACATCCGCGCAAGACAACCCAACGCCCATCGTCGTGCAGTTGGCGTCACCGACGCCGTTGCCGGTCATCGGCGCTGGCGCAACTTCAACCCCAATGCCTACGCCAACGGAAACCCCGATTGGCCCAGTGCAGGTTCAGGTGGCTGAAGGTCAAGGCAATGTCAACGTGCGGAGCGACTCCGACCCAGAATCAGAGATACTTGGGGTGATTGCACCTGGCGAGAGTTACCCCGTCACGGGGCGCTATTATCGTTGGATACAATTCCGCTTCCCAAATTCACCCAACGGTCTCGGCTATGTTTACGATGAGTTGATACAACTCGTCGGCGATTTGGCGCTCATCCCAGACTTGACCATCGTGGATACTGTCTCAGATATAGCGTCAGCCTCGGTATCGGGATTAGATGTGATCCCGATTCTCCCCGGCGCAGACGCGACAATCACCGCCGAGGCGCGTGTTTTGGTTGGCCCGGTTGGCGTAGACCCCGATGCAACGTTCAGTGAAACCAGCCTCAACCCAGAAGGCGGCGTCCGCCTTCCGACTTATACGCCCGTCCCCAATTTGGGCGATTTGCTCTCCGCCGCAAATTTAGAGCCTACGGCCACCGCTGTGCCTGACTTGCTTAACATCCGCGAGACCGCCTCAAATCTACCGCCAATTGCGCCAATCTTGCTGCTTGGCGGTATTGGTACGCTGGGGCTGATGGTCAGCCTATTGCGGAAAAGCTGAGGGCAGACCTTGCGTCCTCCCATTGTGTCGCTATGATTGGTTACTGACTGATAGGCGACACGGAGTATGTCATGGGATTTTCCCCAGAAAAGTTCCAGCGCCACCTCGCGCTGGCTGGATATGAGCAGCGTGAATCGCCTTTGATTGGAGAGGTAGAAACCTTCCTGACCAAAGGCGGAGACCGCGTGATTGAACGGTTGGTCACGTTTGAGCGTGGGAATCGTGCTTATGCGTTGCGACCCGAATTCACCGCTTCGGCTGCGATGGAATACGCGCATGAAGGACAGGGTATCAAACGCTGGCAGTTTTATGGGCCGGTCTTTCAGGAACCAGAAAATCCAGGGGAATCCTTTGCACGACATCATCTCGGCGCTGAACTGATTGGTTGGGGTGAATCGTCGGCAGATGCCGAACTGCTCGGATTGGTCTTTGAGGCGCTGATGGCGCAAGGGCTATCCGAGATACGTCTGGTGATTGGTCACGCCGGGTTGACTCGTGAAATCCTAGAGTCATTCCAAATCGATTCACAAGTCATCCAATTTCTACTCAATCAGCGCGGGCTACTGGCGGCTGGTGGTTTGAGTGTTGTGCGCGAGAAGCTCAAAAAGTTCTTGACCTTCGATGCTTTGAAGGAAGGCATCTCCAACGATGCGGATGAGGCGATTATCTCAACCATTATGGGGATTACGCCGCGCTCGTCAGCCTTTGGCGGGCGTACCCGTGAGGAAATCGCCCGTCGTCTTGTCCAGAAGCGCCACCGTATAGAAGATGTCGAGGCGATTGAAGCCGCGCTAGTCTTTTTGGATCATTGGGTGCAGATCGAAGGCTCACTAGAACACGCCTTTGACCAGATTAAACCACATCTCAGCAGTGACCATAGCAAAACCCTCTATGCGGCATGGAAACGCACCTTGACCCTTTTGACGGGGTATGGCGTGTCGGCGGATCAGATCATCCTACGCCCAGACCTCAGTCGCGTCTGGGATTACTATACCGGCATCGTGTTTGAGGTGCGTACTGCAAGCGGATTACCCTTAGGCGGCGGCGGGCGCTATGACGGCCTGATGCGCCTATTTGGTGATGTCAATGACACCCCAGCTATTGGTTTTGGGCTGGATGTGGATGCGCTGTATCGGCATTTTGGGGACGACCATAACGCCTATCCAGCCACCCGTGTGACCGTCACTGCCGAGGCCGGTGGCGAACAACACGCTATCGCAATCGCCCGCCAACTCCGGGCGCAAGATATCCCTACCGCGCTTGACGGAGATGTCGCAGCACACCACGTCCAAGTATTTCCTGATGGGACATTGTTGTTGAACGGCCACGCCTATGCTTCCGTCGAAAAGATTGCCGCCCGCTTGGAGTCTGAATAGCTCATGTCGTCTCAATCCGTCATGTTAGCCTTGCCCAGCAAGGGTGCAATCGCAGAACCAACCCTGAGTTTTCTCAAGGACTGTGGGTTGCGCGTCCACAAACCCAATGAGCGCCAATATACCGGCTCTATCCCGGCTGTTCCGGGACTTGGCGTGTTGTTCCAGCGCGTGAAAGACGTGCTTTACAAAGTCTCGGACGGGACAGTTCAGCTTGGCATCACCGGCTATGATGTGGTCTGCGAAAATCCACACCCTGACCTCGTGGTGATTCATCCGGCGTTGGATTACGGTCACTGCCGTTTAGTCGTCGCTGTGCCGGAGAGTTGGGTTGATGTGGAAACCGTCTCTGACCTGAGCGACATCGCCAATGATTTACGGCGCGACCAACAGCGCAGTCTGCGCGTAGCGACGACCTACACATACTTAGCGCGTCAATTCCTCCATGCCAACGGCATCCATCACTTCACGATTGTCCGAGCGGAAGGCGCTATTGAAGCCGCACCTACGATTGGGTATGCCGACATCATCGTAGACTTGGTGCAAACCGGCACGACCCTGCGTGAAAATCACCTGAAACCTCTCGACGACGGCACAATCGTTGAGGCGCAAGCGTGTTTGGTCGGCAATCTTCAAGCACTGCGGAATAATCCAGAGACGTTGGCCGCTGCACAAATCCTCCTAGAGTATTTCGATGCAGCTTTGCAAGGCAAACGTTACCGCCAACTCACGGTGAATATCTGCGGCGAATCGGCTGAGGAAGTGACGCACAAGGTTGCCGCTAATCCGCTGACTCGTGGCCTACAAGGGCCGACTATCGCGCCTATTCATGGGATAAACGGCAACGGGCAACAATGGTATACCGTCACCATCAATATTTTGGCGAAGGATGTACTGCTGGCGGTTAATTATCTGCGCGAAATTGGCAGTTCTCAGGTCGTCGTATCGCCTGTGAATTTTGTATTCCAGAGTGAATCTCCGAATTTCGCCCGCCTAAAGCAATTCCTCGGCGTTTAATACACCTCAGCCAACAACTCCGGCATCTTTTGCGGCGGCATCCAAAAGCGTATCAATAACGCTGCGGACGCCGCCGCTTTCGTCACCCATCTGTACGCAAAATGACGCGCCCAATAGGGCGATTTCCGGCGGAAAGGTCGTCAAATTGAGGGTTAAAAGCGGACAGCACATCAGAGCCAGCTTGATTTGACGCCGCCAATCACCGCGCAACCAGCCTCGTTGATTCAAGAGGCGTAAAGTAGGAATGAGAGTGCGTTGCAATTTGCTATCTAAAAACATTTGGCGCACCGGGTTCAGGTCGTAATCGTGCGTCACACGCCAGACATCTGCATCAACATCAACTTCGATATGTAAATTAGCGCGTTCCTCATCGCGGAAGTACATCCACATCGCAAAAACGTTGTGGAAAATCGGCTTTACGATGTCGAGTAAAGGGTGATGCCGACCTGCAAAAGCTGGGTCGAAATATCGCAAAGAATCGCCTTCAAAAAACACATTGCCGTTGTGCGCGTCACCATGCCCGATGATGCTGGAGCCGGCTTGTACGGGGTTCAACACCTCAATCGCCTCAGCAATCAATTCGCGCAAGGTGTGAGCATAACTTGCGCCGTTAATGACCCAACGCACATCTTTTAACTGCCCACACGTAACGGTCTGGTGTGGCAAGGTCATCGGGATGGAGTCGGCGTAGAATCGCTCAAGACGCCCACCGGTCAGCCGGTGATAAAACAATTGATGTATAGCGACTTGGGCAGCGCTATCCGGTTCTTGCCATGCCAGCGTGCTTTCATAGAGGGCATACAATTGGTCATCTGAGGTATTTTGGGCGATTGTTAATGCCTCAAGTGTTGTACTTGTAGCGCGACCCGTTTCAAGCGCCCGTGCTACATCGAATACCGAGGGTGATGCAATCACTGGGTAGATGAGCAATTGCTGTCCGGCAGAGGTTGAACTATACAATGGTCTGACCACCGGATACCCAGCTGCATCCAGCATTTCAGCGTTGTAGTACTCCGAAATGGCATTATCTTGTTCGGTGTGAGTCTTGAAAAACAGGCGTGCGCCATCGGCGAGGTGCAAAAAGCCATTGAATGAGTTCAATGAGGTAGCCTGTGGGCGTAGTTCCAGTGATTGGATGCCCAATTGAGGGAACATCTCGCGCACAAATGAGAGGAGCAAGGCCTCGGCCTCACTCCTCTCATTGAACTGCAACCGCTGAATCTTCAGTAGTAAGTCGTGGTCGCTCATATCCCTAGGATTTCGTTACGCTTGCGGATAGCCATTGCGTGGGCGGGGAATCCCTCATAATCGGCAAGTGTCGCCACTGCGCCCTGCAAACTCTCGTAGCCCTGTCTGGACAAGTAGCCGACACCGCTACGCTTGAGAAAATCCCACACACTCACGGATGAGAAGGTACGGGCAAATCCACCGGTAGGCAGAATCGCATTCAACCCCAGCGCATAATTCGCTGTCGGGATTGGCGTCATGTGGCCGAGCAAGATTTCACCAGCATTCTTGATTTGATTCAAGGTGACGAAAGGCTCTTGCGTGAGCAATTCGAGGTGTTCTGGCGCGTACTCATTGGTGAACGCGATGGATTCTTCCAACGAGCGGGTCAGCAGTACACCACCGTAGTTGGTCAGCACATTGGTGACGAATTTCTGACGCCACTCTGGGAGTTCAGCGATGTATTCCGGCAGAATTTTGAGTGCGGCTTCAGCGACCTCACGGCTGTGTGTGACGAGGATTGCGGCGGACTCTGGCCCGTGTTCGGCCTCGACCAATAAATCGAGCGCTGCAAGACGGGGGTCAACATGCTCATCGGCCAAGATAATCGATTCAGACGGGCCAGCCGGTAGACCCACGTCGAATGTGCCGAACAACAAGCGTTTTGCCGCCGAGACATAACTGCTGCCGGGGCCGGTCACTTTAGCGACCTTGGGGATGGTTTCCGTCCCATAGGCGAGCGCGGCGATGGCTTGCATCCCACCAACGGCATACACCTCATCAATCCCACAAATCTGCGCCGCGACCAAAGAAGCGGGGTCAGGTTGACCATCCGGGGCAGGCGGGGTGACGACGACGATGCGCGGGACTTTGGCAACTTTTGCCGGTATACACAACATCAGCATAACTGACGGAAAAGCACCTTTACCACGCGGGACATATAACCCAGCGCTGCTTATCGGCGTGATGCGCTCCCCAGCCATAATGCCGGGCTTCACCTCGGTAAACCACATCGCTTCCGGCATTTGCTCTTCATGGAAGATTTTGATGTTCTCATAAGCGAGTTTAATCGCCTCGATAACATCGGCTGGGACGCGCTCCCATGCCGCAGTGAATTGTTCTGGCTTCACGCGCAGCATTTCAGCGGAAAATTCTTTCGCGTCGAACTTGCGTGCATATTCGACAACCGCTTCATCCCCGCGCTGGCGCACATTTGAGATGACTTCTTGTGCCAATGGTAGCAAATCGCTGATGTCTTGCTCTGCGCGGCGCATCAGGCGTGCGCGTTCCTCAGCCGTCAGGCTGGCATATTCCCACAATTTCACCATCAGAACTTGTCCCTCTGCGGCTAGACAACCTCGTGAATTTTGCCACAAACTTAGCGAGATTCGTAGGTTATAACGGCGAGAAATCCGCAATAAACCCACAAACCGCCATCAGTTCAGCATTTTGGATGCTGCTGCCAGCCGCGCCGCGAATGGTGTTATGCGACAGCGCGAAAAATTTATACCCCAACAGCGGGCATTCGCGCAGTCGCCCAATCGCAGTCGCCATACCGTTACCAATCATCCGGTCACGACGTGGCTGCGGGCGGTCAATCTGGGTGAGATATTCAACAGGTCGGGCAGGGGAGGTTGGCAACGACGGTACTGGGTCAATCCCACGGAAATTCGTCCATGTCTCGATGATTTCATCAAAGGTCGGCGCGGCTTCAAGTTCCAGTGAGATGTGTACAAGATGACCGTCAATAACCGGCACACGGGTACAAGACGCCCCGGCACGGGTGATAAGTGGCAGAATGCCTTCGCCATTGAATGTGCCGAGCATCTTCAACGGTTCGCTTTCCATCTTGCCTTCATCGCCGCTGACATATGGGACGACGTTATCAATGATGTCCAGAGACGATACACCGGGATAGCCCGCGCCACTGATGGCCTGTTGACTAACCATGTGAATTTTCTTGATGCCATATTTTAGCAAGGGCTTGAGCGCCATCACAACCGGCATAGTCGTACAATTCGAGTTAGCGACCAATGCGCCGGTAGACCAACCGCGCTTCTTGCGCTGCACATGCACGAGGTCGAGATGTTCCGCGTTGACTTCTGGGAGCAGCAACGGCACATCGTCAGCCATACGGTGCGACGAGGCATTGGTCGCGACGATATGCCCGCGTGCGGCGAGTTCCGGCTCAATATCTACCGCTGCTTCTTTGGGCAGGGCAGAAAACACAAGCGGGGAGTCGAGTTGTGCGCCGAGCGGTTTCACGATCATCTTGGCGATGTTCGCAGGGGGTTGTCCATCAAGAATCCAATGTGCCGCCTCGCCATAAGTTCGCCCAGCGCTCCGCTCCGAGGCAACCACCTCTGCGACCTGAAACCATGGATGGTTTTCAAGCAGTTGGATAAATCTCTGTCCGACTGCGCCGGTAGCGCCTAATATTGCGACATTGAGCTTGCGTGCGGCCACTCTTGATTCTCCTTAAATACCGACTGAATTGTTCCGAACCGCTGGGTATGACCCCAGTAGTTTCACAAAGGAAGCGCGCAAAAGCAATTGCGCGAGCGCGGCTTGGCAGTTTGGGTCTTGCCAATGCCCCTCAAAGTCCAAATAGAACAATGGCTCCCACGGTTTGTTGCGTCGAGGGCGGGATTCTATTTTGGTGAGATTGAGACCGCGTGAGGCAAATTCGCCCAAGCATTCATATAATGCAGCAGGGCGGTGACGAGTTGCGAACACCAGCGATGTCTTATTGTAATCGCCAGCTTGAGGGGTGTCATGCCCAAGCAACAAAAAGCGCGTAAGATTGTATTGTACATCCTCAATATCACTCATGAGCGTGTTGAGGCCATACAATTTTGCCGCCAATGAACTTGCGATAGCAGCGACGCCGGGCGTAGGGCTGGCGGCCAAGTCTCGCGCTGAGCCTGCTGTATCATAGGCAGGGATGGCTTCAATTTTATGACGGCGTAGAAATTCTTCGCATTGCGCCAAAGCCTGTGGATGGGAACGAGCCTGCTTTATATCCGCCATCACGACACCTTCTGGGGCGAGCAGTGCGTGGTGAACATGCAAAATCACCTCAGCCTGAATCAACAGGTCGGATTCCATCAGCAACTCGTAGGCTTGTGATACAGCGCCTGCCATTGCATTCTCGACCGGGACGAGGGCAGAATCGACGAGATTAGACTGAATGGCCTGAAATACATCTCCCAGCAACGGGTAAGGAATCGCTTCGGCGGTATCGCCGAAATGTTGGCGTATGGCTAATTCGGAGTTGGCTCCGTGGACACCTTGGAAGGCAACGCGCAGTGGCATGTTGAAATCGGCTTTGTTGTGAAGATTGGCACAAGTTAGTAAGGATGCTAACATGCAGCCAAACCTTTTGCAACGTGTTGACAGCCCAACTACTGGGCATCTACGATATGTAAAAGATCAAAAGACGGTGAGGGATGGTCATGCACGAGACGCGCAAACAAATTTTAGATGTCCTAAGCAGGCTCGGTGTTGCGACTGTCGATCAGATCGTCACAGAGATTCAGCACAACGCATCCCGCGAGATCTCCGCCGTGACAGTACGTTATCATTTGGGGATTTTGCAGGAAGAGGGGAGTATCGGGGAACCAAAGCACCTCGAACGTGCATCCCGTGGGCGTCCTCAGCATGTCTTTTCGCTGACACCACAACCCAATGCCCCTCAGAAAAATTATGCGGATGTGCTGCTCAAGCTGTTTCAAGCCGATACAAGCACCAACGGCAGAATAATGGCGGAAGTGGGGAGTCAAATCGCCCAAGAAGCCCCGCATTTCAGCCATTTACCCGTCGCAGAGCGTTTTGATGCTGTTGTCGCGTTTTTGAATCAACGTGGCTATAGTGCCTCGTGGGAGGCAGCACAGCGTGGATTTGTGCTGACTACTAGCCAATGTCCATATCACGACATCGCCAATCAAACTGAGCATCTTTGTACGATGGATATGAGCTTGATTGCCGGGTTGGTTGGAGCGCAGCCGCAACGTTTGACCCGGATTGCAGGGGGAGATACCGCATGTTCATACTGGTTCGACATCTCCACAATGGTGGAATAAACCAGATAAAGATTAGACTTATTGACCAATCTACCGTAATTCGGTAGAATCTATTGTATGATTGGCGCAACAGGATAGGGGAGATACAACATGGATTTGCTTGAAAAAGAACTCATCAACATCCCACAAGTGACCGTTCCGACGCTCACATTGACCCAAGCGGCTGCTTCTACCATCCACACACTACTTGAGCAACGTCGTATTCCGGGCTATGTTTTGCGCGTTTTCGTGCAGGGCGGGGGCTGTTCTGGGATGCAATATGGCATGGCGTTCGAGGCTGGGCCAGAAGAATATGACACCGTGGTCGAAACCGATGGCGTTCGCCTCGTGGTTGATTCCAACAGCATGAATTATCTGCTTGGCGCAACCATCGACTTCGTAGATAGCTTAATGGGCGGCGGTTTCCGCATTGACAACCCGAACGCAGCTTCAAGCTGCGGCTGCGGTCACTCATTCAAGAGTTCGAGTGGTAGCGGCGGTGAAAGCAGTGGCGGCGGTTGCTCGTCTTGCAGTCACTAATCCCATAAGATAGTCAGCTCTAAAAGCGGTTGATAAATTATCAACCGCTTTTGGGTTATCTAATTACTTTTGATAATGGCGATTATCAAATACAAATTTAAAATTGACCATACATCAACTTGAGATATACACTCTGGATGGTAAATGATCGTAAATGGGGTGTTGAATGCAAAAACCTTATTTCATACCATCCGAATCTGTGACGATTGAAACCGAGGTTTCGCGTTCGAGATTCATTGCCACGATTCACTTTGTTGAATCAGTCGAATCTGCGCGGAATCTGCTTTCGCAACGCAGACTCGAAATGTCTGACGCGAATCACCATGTTTACGCATTTCGTGTTGGACATGGCGCGTCCGTCATTGAAGGTCTCAGTGATGATGGTGAACCATCCGGCACATCAGGACCGCCAATCATGGCTGTACTCCGTGGTGCAGATCTCGGCGACACATTGGTCATCGTCACACGCTATTTTGGGGGTACGAAATTGGGAACCGGCGGTCTGGTACGCGCTTATAGTGAAGCGGCGACATTAGCACTCCAAAAAGTTCCCCGTGTGTTGAAAATCGAGAGGGCAAAAGCAACCGCCCTTCTCCCTTATTCAAGCTATACCGTCGTAAAACGCATTCTGGCAGAAGTTGGTGCAGAAATCCTACGCGAAAATTTCACCGATTCTGTAGAGATTGAAGTAGAAGTCATCGCAGACCGTCTGGATGACCTCTATTTACGACTTCGCGATCTGACATCAGGCGATTTGGTTTTCGAACGCCTACCCTAGCCTATTCATCATCCGCATCCGGCTCTTCATCTTGGATGCGACGCGTGACAGCAACGATACGGGCATGATACGGGCTGATGGCGTGCGCTCGACGCAACAAAACTTGAGATGCCTCATCATCATCAGATAGATATGCCAACAATGCCGCCTGTGCCAACAATGGTACATTGGCCGGAGCAAGGTCTAATCCTTTCTGGACGTTTTCTATCGCAAGCGTTAACTCATCTTCCTGCTCAAAAAGTTCTGCTAAGGCGAGATAAATTTCCGGCGTCTTCGCCGCCTTCTCAGCATCCAACAACACTTCCAACGCCGTGTTTGGCTCATCTAAGCCGCGATAGGCCATCGCAAGCGCCAAGTACCCTTCTGCGTAATCAGGGGCGTTTTCGACGACATACTCCAAGAATTCCAAGTCGCTCTCGAAAGCCTCCCCACCCTTCTGTTGGAGTCGCCCTAAAATATCCGCGAAATCGGACTGTAAGGTGGGTGTTTCTAGCTCCAACAACACCAATTGGGCATCAGCGCGCTGAGCGAACTCTTTAGCAGCCTCTAAGGCGTTTTCGGCCGCTGTTTTGGCGCGTTCCTCATGTCCCGCCAGCAATGAAGCCTTAGCCAGATTCACCCATTGCTGGAAACTACCCCCTACCGTCGCCTTTTCCAGTGGGTTCAACATCCAATCAATGTCATCCAAATGCGCTAATTGTTGGATGACGATCTCCATAAACTTCCCATCAGCGTCGTTTTCAGCCAGACGTTCAAACGCGACTTGGACTTCAGACAATTTCTCATGTTTTGCCGCCTCAATCACATATTGAGATAGGCGTTCAGCGTTCGATTTAGGATTGTTACCAATGCCCAATTCAAGGCTCAAGACACGTTCTAACTGAACTTGTGATTCTTCAGGGGCATCTGTGGGGGTCAAAACCAGACGATCTACCTTGAAACCGGCTTCCAAGACACCAGCTAATGCATCGGCATACGCAAAGTAGATGATGTCTTCCCGAATATCGGCTTCTAATGCGCGTTGGCAGACATCAATCGCTAAATCAGGACGTTTCAGCTTGTTATAGAAGATAGAAAGCGCGACCCAATTGGTCGTGATATTCGTCGAAGATGTAGCAATGGCCTCAAGCTGTTCCAAACACCATGATGTTAACGCCGCTGATGCTTGAGGGTCTGAGATGTCATTTTTCATGACCGTAAAACTAAAGATGGCTGCCCCGTCTTCCCAATGGGCAAGCTTTTCTGGGTAGGTTTGATAGGATTCGCCATCGCCAAGCAAGCTTAAATGGTCACGTAAGACCGTCTCATATCCCAGTGTCGCCGCCGCACTCCATGTCGTTAGCGGCAAACCTACACGATTGGCCGCTTGTAGTAATTGCGACGATGAGGGGAAATCTTCAAGGCCCGTCTCATTTAGCGCCGCTTTCAAGATGTCGCGCTGGAACGCGAATAATGCCGCGCTAAATGCCTTAACGTCTTCATCTGCTACATCTGTAGTGAGTTTGGCCGGATAGGAAAACTGACGGTGCAGCCCCAAATCGTCTGCTATCTCTCCGGCGAGGTCAACGATGATATTAACGAGGTCGCACCAATTGTCAGCCGTTTTTTCAAAGGTCGATAGCTGTCCATCGGCAGCGTCATCTTCAACCATAACGCGCAGTGTCCAACCCTGAGCATCATTCTGTGTCAGACTCCCCCAGATGGCTGTGTCATCATTCAAGTCGTCCAAAACCCATTCATCGGGGGTAAACGGTGCATCGCTTATCTTCTGATCGTCGTCCAGTCGGAACAAGACAGGATAAACCTCGATATTATCAGCGCCCGCTAATAGATGCCCTAACATTAGGAGTAAGCCCATCCCTGCCTCCCCTGCCCCACTACACGGGTAGATAGAAATTCGATGTGTATCATCATGCGATTCGATGGCAGACGACATGCGTCCGACTGAGCCAAAAATCGCATTGTTAGACGCCAAATCCACATCGGACGATTCTTCTTGTTCCCGCCCTTTGAGGATTGCCGCATATTTATTTATCATGAGTAAAACCGCCCTTCCAGTGAAATATGTTAGACGTATGACCGCAAACACACGCGCCCTGTATTTCGACAGGGCGCGTGGAAAACGTATGGTAAAAACTGACGGGATTTAGCTACCAATCACAGGGATTAGGCCGGTATTCCCTTTCACAACTACGAAGTCGGCTTGAACCCAACCGATGCCGACGGGGGTCGTAAGTTGAACCCAGAGCGAGTCTGGAGTCCGACCAATCACTGTATATTCGCCCGGCGCGCTCAATGTACCAACGATGCCCAGAGTCAAATTCGGCGCGGCATACAAGGTAATGGTGCGGCTCAATTGTGCAACCGGCAACGCGGTCTCACCACCTGTATTGGTGATAACTGGGAGGCTGCTGGCGTCGCCCCGGAACAACACGTAATCACTGTTGACCCAACCACGTCCAAAGTCGCCAGAGACGAGAATCCAGACCCCATCCGGCGCGAAACCGACGGCGGCAAAACGTGTACCACCCGGCACACTTGCAACACTATTGAATTGTGCGCCAGCGCCGGAGCGGATATTCAAGTACCCTGTGTTGACCACGACATAAGCACCGGCAAAGGTCGGGGTCGTTCTGCCCACACCCTCACCACTTGCGCCTGTACCTTCTGTTACAACGCTTACCGCACTAACACAGGCAGGCGCTTGAACCTTTGAGGCGTCACGAATGGTGAGAGACATACTATCAACCCAACCAATTGCACCACTCATAAGTTCAATCTTATACAGGCCGCCTTTGATGTCCAATAGGTAGGCTTCTTGACCCGCTGCAATCGACTTCTCTTTGTCCCCGCCCGTACCATCAGGGCCAACCGAAAGGTCTCGGCTTTGGGTCATCACAACCACGCTGAAGCTGCACCCATAAGGGCGGAAAATGGACTTGGATAGTTCAACCCAGACCAAACCCATCCCCGGCACACTGATTTGTACCCATGACACGCCATCTGCAGAAGCGGCATTGGTTACTGCATAAATCACACCATTGCTGTCGAGGAAACCGATGCTTGCCCCTGAAAGACCAGCCGTCGTGTGGACATCATGACCCGTGATAACGGACAGACCCCATTGACGACCAGAAGAGAACCCGACATCTGCCGCGCCATCATCCGCTGCGCCTGCCCCACCAGTTAAGCTAGGTGCGACGGCGGCTTGAGTGATGGTGGGAGCTTCAACCTGCGGCACATATTGGAAGTTACCGCGAGGAAGCCCGTATTGGGAATTTAGCCACCCTACCCCGGCTTGGGTAGAGACTTGGAACCAGACACCATCCGGCGCAATCCCTAGCACCGGCAACGTACTACCGCCCACAACCGTAATCAACACGGAATATTGGATACCCGGCCCAGTGCGGATATTCAAGAAACTGGTGTTGACCACGACAACCGGCGTCGTATATCGCGCATCCTGCGATGTCGGCGCTGCGCTGGCAATGCCCGCCAGCGACATAATGCAAACCATAACCATAAGCACGAGCAGTTTCAATCTTACGTGGCGACGCATCATACCCCTCCTAAAGGTGTTGGATTTTCACGCTCACAAGCATAGTTTAGCGCACTTCACATCTATGCGGGAACCCACCCGATGAGACAAGTATAAGGATTGTCGGTTTTAGGGGCAAATTTCGGGCGTATAGCACCCGTATAAGAGCCGTATCGTATCTGTCAGCTTAGCGTGGTTGAGGCAATTCATGTGTATAGCGTATGCTTATCGTATCTACTCAGCTATTGGTATTTCGGAGCTAAATCGTGAGACGCGCAATCCTCTTAAGTTCTCTTATCGTGCTATCGGCATTTTTCTATACCCAGACCGCTCGTGCTTCTGATACACCAACATGCTCAGTGGGAGTGGATTGTGAAACCGGCGACTTTGGCCTTTCCACCGAAGAAATCGCGGCTTTCCCCGCGCCAAATGTCAACACCCTTTACCCCGATAACGGGATTATCTTTGATCGGCGTTATCGCCGAGTGACTGGCGCAACCGATTTATTCGATGCTCCCAATGGAAATGTGGTTGAAACACTGGGAAGCGGATTCAATTTCGTGACCACAAACACCGAGGAAGGCGATTGGACGCGCACCGCCAGCGGTAAGTGGCTCAAAAGTGACGTCCTTACCGATGAAGTCGCCACATCTCGCTATTCGGGCGTCACACTACCGGAGGAGGGTCTAAAATACCCCGTGGCGTGGCTTTTGATACATGTACGTCCGGCGCTGACACCGGGTGGTGAATTTACAGACGCCAATCCATTGATGCTTCGCTATACGCTGGTCAACATATACAGCACTGTCGCTGTCGATGGTTGGGATTGGTATCAGGTTGGCGATAATCAATGGGTCAAACAGGTACAGGTCGCTATGATTAAGCCAGTTGAGCGACCAGAAGGCGTCAACACCGAGCGTTGGGTCAGTGTTGACCTCTTTGAGCAGGTATTGATCGCCTATGAGGGGACACGCCCAGTCTTTTCGACGATGGTCTCATCCGGTATGGCCGATTGGCCGACCAATGAAGGGTTGTTCAATATTTATGTGCGCTTCCAACGCACCGTGATGGCGGGCGCTTATGGCTTGCCGGACTTCTACTACCTGCAAGAAGTCCCGTGGACGATGTATTTTGATAACGACATCGCGCTGCACGGCGCATACTGGCATGACGGGTTTGGCTATCGCCGCAGTCACGGCTGTGTCAACCTATCTATCACGGACGCCAAGTGGTTGTTTGACTGGTCGTCGCCTGAATTTGACTACACCGTCCCAGATGATGTCGGGCCGTCGGTATTCGTCTACAGCAGCGGGACATACCGCTAAGACTTTAGGTTTGAGGAGCGTCGGTTGGGATGGGGAAAAACAGGTGAAAAACCGTCCCTTTCCCAACCTCGCTCTCAACGCGAATCCGCCCCTGATGCGCTTCTACAATCCCATAACTGACGAACAGCCCAAGCCCACTACCAGAAGGTTTGGTTGTGACAAATGGGTCGAAAATCTTATCCAGCAACGCAGCAGGGATACCATAGCCCGTATCACTGAATGTTATTTCAAAGTCCTGACCATTCCGTTTGACCGTGATAGTCAAAACCCCTTTTTCCTGCATCGATTCACCCGCATTTAGCGCCAAGTTGATAAAGACCTGCGTGAGCGCATCCCGATTGCCCCGAATCATCGCCTGTTCATCCATTTTCAAGATAATTGTCTTGTCGCTTTGTTGAAACGTCTTGCGCGTGAGGTCAACCACGTTCTGGCAGACTTTGCGGATATCCACCCACTGTGAATAGTCATGCTCTCCCCGATGTCCCTCATTGAACCGCAGCAATCGCTTTACGAGGTCTTGAATCCGCTCAACACTCTGCAACGTCACGGTCAAAAGCTCAGGGTCTATTGGCATGTTTAGCTGCGCGTCTTCTATTAGACTTTCTAGGTTGAACTTTATCGGCATCAACGGATTATTGATTTCATGGGCGATACCGGCAGCCAGCCGACCAATCGAAGCCAAACGATCTACTTGAATAAGTTGGTTCTGGGCGGCCTGTAGTGCGCGGGTGCGTTCCTCGACCTTTTTTTCCAGCTCCAGCGCATAATTCGCTTGGATACGATAAAGTTCCGCGTTCTGGAGTGCCAAGCTAACTTGCTTACATAGCCCTTCAAACAACTGTTGGTGGTGTGTATCGAATGGTACATCCCCAATCAGCAGCAGTGCCGCTTTATATTCGACATCGCGTGAGAATGCGATGTCGTTAAACAGGATATAACCCGGTTTTTGGTCAACTTGCAGCGTGATGGTTGTGTTGGTGACGATCTCAGGCGGTGATATCAAGAATTGTTCTATCATCTTAGTGATTTCGGGTTGGTTTTGTTCCGGCGTGATTTTCAGCAGTGTGAGTTGTTGCCCATCGCTGACGCCGAAGGCCACCAATTGCGTGGGCAGTAAATCCGCCGACAATGCCAGCGCAAGGTGTGTAATAGCCTCCCATGAGTGGAATTGGCTCAAGGCCTCGCTAACGCGCAATAGCGCCTCAAGATCGCGTGTGCGCCGTGTCAGGGCTTCATCGAGGTGATATGCGCGAATTTTCGTCTCGGCGCGGGCTAACAATTCCCGTGGGTGGACAGGTTTACGCATATAGTCATCCGCGCCAAGCCTCAGCCCTTCGATGATTTCCGGCCAATCGGTTGCTGAGGTGAGTAAGAACGTCGGTATCTTGGCGGTTTGCGGTATTTCCCGCAATTGCTTAAGCATCTGGATGCCATTGATTTGGCCGCCCAGCCGCGTTTCCAAGACAATCAAATCTGGACGAAGTGCAGTAGCAATTCGCAGGCCGGAAGTGCCGTCGTTGGCGGTCTCGACCCGGTAGCCCTCATATTCAAAAACGCCGCGTAGCAATTGCGTGGTAGAGATATCGAAATCGACGATTAAAATCAATGGCGGGTGAGAAAATAATTGGCTCATGAGGATTGCCTACCGATGAAATAGCGTAATTATTCCTCCCTAGACAATATCATAGGTTGGCATAGCATACCGTATGGCCTGATTGAGAATTAGGTACAATGATGTCGGGAAGATGCGCTACTTAAAACAAGGGTCAAGAGATTACACATGAGGGATACCACAAAATCAATCGCTGTTGGGGCGCTTATTGGGATTGGGATTGCTGTCATCTTTGTAGCGGGATTCATCACACGCGATTTGATTGGGATATCGCTCCTTCCTTCTACGCCGGGGCAAACGAGTTTTGCTTTATTGACCGAAGTCCAGCAGTGGATTAACCGATATTACTTGCGAACAGTCCCGACAGATCAGGAAGCTGTCTATGCAGCCGTGACGGGACTTTTAGCCAGCCTAGAAGACCCTTATACCTATTTCATTGCCCCACCTCAAACCCAAGTCGAAACCAATTCTTTGGCTGGGGTATATGGTGGCGCAGGCATCAAACTACAACGGACGACATCCGGGGAATTCCGAATCATCCCGTTTGAAGATAGTCCCGCGCAAGCCGCCGGAATCCTCGATGGGGATGTTTTACTGGCAATCAATGGTGAGGGCGTTGATACGACCCGCTCTGAACCAGAGATAGAATCCAAACTACGTGGCGAAGTCAAAGATAATTCTGGTGTAGACCTGCTCATCCGCCGGGATGAAACGCAACTTTCCATCTTTGTGCCATTCGGCCTGATCCAAGTTCCATCGGTGTTTTTCCGAGTCTTACAAGAAGACTCACGGCTGGGCTACATCCAAATCACGGATTTCAACAACAATACGCCTGACCAGTTTCGGAACGCTGTGACGAGCCTCAAACAACAAGGTGTGCAAGCTATCGCGTTTGACCTGAGAAATAATGGCGGCGGGCTATTACAAGAATCGCTTGAGATTGCTGGAGAATTCATTGAAAGCGGGTTGCTATTGGTCGAACGTAGTAAAGATAGTGAGCGCTCATACGATGATGAGGTTGAAGGTGGTGTCTTGACCGATTTGCCGGTGGTATTCATCGTCAATAACTACACCGCCAGCGCATCAGAAGTGCTGATCGGTGTAATCCGTGATTATGAGCGTGGCTTCATCATCGGCCAAAAAACCTACGGGAAGGGGGTAATACAGCAAATTTTTGGGCTTTCCGACCAGTCCTCTATTCACGTAACCTATGCAGAGTGGTTAACACCGCTGCGCCACAGCATTGATGGGCAAGGTATTGAGCCGGATATTGCGCTAACTGCTTCGACCAGTGGAGCCGATATTGAACTCAGCCAAGCGATTCAAAGCCTACAAGAAGCATTACCCCAATAACAGAACCATCCAACAGATCGGATAGCTATTTATCATGTCAGACGCCCGGAAAGTCGTTGCCCGCAATCGTAAAGCCTCTCATGACTTCTCATTCTTAGAGATATTTGAGGCCGGAATAGTCTTGCGCGGCGTTGAAATCAAATCGATACGCGCCAGTCTCGCCAATTTACAGGAAGGCTTCGTTGAGGAAATGGGCGGCGAACTATGGTTGCTCCAAGTCCATATCAGCCCTTACCCTCAAGCCAGTGGTTGGGATTCACTTGACCCCACCCGCCCGCGCAAGCTGCTTTTACACAAGAAAGAAATCATGCGACTGACCAGTGCGCTGCACGAAAAAGGTCTATCGGCAGTCCCGCTTCAGCTTTATCTCGTCAACGGTAAGGCAAAGGTCGAAATCGCGCTCGCACGCGGTAAAAAGGAATATGACAAGCGAGACGCCATCGCCAAACGCGATTCCGATAGGGACATTCAACGAGCGCTACGTGAGCGGGAACGTGACCGAGAGTAAGGTCACGACCCCGAGTTGCGTCTTGACATGGCGCATCGAATTACTATACACTTCGCCCATCGTTTGGCCCATTCGTCCAGAGGCCTAGGACGTGGCCCTCTCAAGGCCAAAACACGGGTTCGAATCCCGTATGGGTCACAATTTGAAGTGATAGAAAGGCGGTGCAGCACCTTGCACCGCTTTTTGTTTGCCCGCAAAAGGCAATATTTCATCTTGCGCCGCTTCATTGGCGTATTTACCATTCTGCTATGCACGATTAGCACTCCAAACTGGAGCAATCCTTGTGAGCGAACAGAACAAGAAAATCCGCGTCGCCATTATCGGGGTTGGCAACTGTGCCAGCTCTTTGATTCAGGGCGTTCACTATTACCGGGATGCTGCCGATGAAGGCTTCATCCCCGGCATCATGCACAACGTCATCGGCGGGTATCGTATCCGCGACATCGAGTTTGTAGCGGGCATTGACATCGACTCCGAGAAGGTCGGTAAAGACCTCGGTCAAGCGATGTGGTCTGGTCAGAACAACACCGTCAAGTTCGCTGAAGTGCCAAGCCACATGGGCGTCACGGTTGAACGCGGTATGACCCATGACGGTCTCGGCCCGTATTTGTCGCAGAAAATCACCAAAGCGCCGGGCAGTACCGGCAATATTGTTGAACTGCTGCGCGATAACAAGGTTGATGTCGTCATCAACTACTTGCCAGTAGGCAGTGAGCAAGCGACCAAGTGGTATGTCGAGCAAGTCTTGAATGCTGGTTGCGGTTTGGTGAACTGCATACCGGTCTTTATCGCCCGTGAGCCCTATTGGCAAAGTCGCTTCAAAGAACGTGGTCTGCCGGTGATTGGCGACGACATCAAGAGTCAGGTCGGCGCGACCATCGTTCATCGCGTATTGGCGAATCTGTTCAAGGAGCGCGGCGTCAAGCTAGAGCGCACCAGCCAACTCAATGTCGGCGGCAACATGGACTTCTACAACATGCTTGACCGTAGCCGCCTTGAGAGCAAGAAAATTAGCAAGACCAATTCAGTTACGAGTCAGTTGCCGTATGATATGGGCGCGGGCAATGTTTACATCGGCCCTAGCGACTATATCCCGTGGCTTGAAGACCGTAAGTGGGCTTATATCCGCCTCGAAGGTCGTAGCTTTGGCGACGTACCTCTCAATATCGAAATGAAACTGGAAGTCGTGGACAGCCCCAACAGCGCCGGTGTCGTGATTGATGCGCTGCGCTGCGCGAAGCTGGCGCTTGACCGTGGGATTAGCGGCGCTATCGAAGGGCCTAGCTCGTACTTCTTCAAGTCGCCCCCGATTCAGCCCTCGGATGACATTGCCCGCGCCATGCTGGAAGCCTTCATCCGTGATGAGAGCTATGTCTGGGAAGGCAAAAACCGTACCCGTCCGTAACGGTTTTTGCCTCTGATAGATACCCGAAAGAACAAAAAACGCCGCTAGATGTATCACTCTAGCGGCGTTTTTCTATATCCCGTGGACATTGCGACTCTGCTGAGACGGGTTAGAATTGAATCATGATTTTATTTCTAAGTGACGAAGGTTTTAACTCATGAACGTCGGAAGTCTTATCACACACCACGCCCGCTATCGTCCTAACCATATCGCGGTAATTTTTGAGAACACCCGCCTAACTTACGCCGATTACAACCGGCGAATCAACCGACTTGCTAATGCGATGTTGGCGCAAGGCATCATAAAAGGGGATAAAGTAGCGACCTTGCTGCCCAATAGTTTAGAGCTTATGGAAGTCTATTGGGCGGCTGCCAAAATAGGGGCTGTCACCGTCCCACTGAGTAACCTGCTACGCGGCAAGGGACTCGCGACCTTGCTCAATGACTCTGACACTAAAATGGTGTTTACCGACCATACGATGGTGGGAGAGTTGAACAGTATTCGCGCAGATTTGCTCAATCTCTCGGATTCCGGATTCGTCGTGACTGATGAGGTCAATCTCGACGGTTATCTGGACTACCCTACCCTATCAGCCAATGGGTCTGAGGAAGAACCGCCATTTGCCGATATTCAGGATGATGACCCGTTCAATATCATCTATTCCAGTGGGACGACGGGTCTGCCTAAAGGGATTGTGCTGACCCACTATGTGCGCGCACATTACTGCACCCAATTTGCTGCGTCATATCGCATCACGCCGGAAAGCATTGTCGCTCATGCCGGTGCGTTGGTGTTTAACGGCGCGTTTTTGACCTTTATGCCGACCATGTACCTCGGCGCAACCTATATCTTGCTCAAGCAATATACGCCAGAAAGCCTCATAGAGACGATTGAGCGCGAAAAAGTCACCCATATCAAGATGGTTCCATCGCAGATTATCGGGTTGCTCAATTCCCCTAAGTTCTCGCCCAACCGTCTCGAATCGCTCCAGATGATTGGCTCAGTCGGGGCGCCACTTCTGCGAGAACACAAAGAATCGCTCAACAGTCAACTTCCGAGGCGTTTTTATGAGCTATATGGCCTAACCGAGGGCTTTATGACTATCCTTGACCCGCATCACCCCGCCACAAAACTGGATTCAGTGGGTGTCCCGCCCCCTTTCATGGAGATTAAAATTATGGATGATGAGGGGAAAGAACTCCCTCAAGGCGGAATCGGCGAGATTATCGGGCGCGGCCCAATGCTCATGTCTGGCTACTACAAGCGTCCCGACTTGACGGCGCAAGCAGTACGTGATGGCTGGCTGTTCACTGGCGACGTAGGATACCTTGACCCGGACGGATTTTTATATCTGGTTGACCGTAAGAAAGACCTCATCATCAGCGGTGGCGTCAATGTCTACCCGCGTGATATTGAAGAGGTTATTGTGCAGCACCCGATGGTCAAAGAAGTGGCCGTTTTCGGCGTACCAAGTGAAAAATGGGGCGAAACCCCCGTTGCCGCCGTGACTTTGAAGCAAGATGGCGGTATCTCGGCTCAAGACTTATGTGATTGGGTTAACAGCCGAGTCGAGGCGCGTTATCAAAGAATCAGCGAAGTCATTATCAAAGAGGATTTTCCCCGCAGTGCAGCCGGTAAGACGCTCAAACGCATTATGCGTGATGAGTTCTGGCAAGGGCGCAAGATTTAGCTTCATATATCAACCGAACAAAAAGGCCACTGTTGAGAAAACAGTGGCCTTTTTCTTGCGATTCGGAGTGCTAGAAACTTAACGAGTGATATTGCGATGGACGCCGCGAAGCTGTGAGGCGGTCAGTGTACCTGCCGCAAAAGCACGGGCATCCTCAATTGGGACGACGACATACCGCATCAAACTGTTATCGGTGCAATTCAGGAATTTTGCGCCGATGAACTGCGCTTCGGCGGGTGCTTCGGGACTAACAGATGCCAAAGCGGATATGGCCGTCGGGATTGCGGAACGCAATTCCCCCTGATTTTGCAAGCAGATTGAACCGCTAAAGGTCTGGCCGATTGTGGTTTGGTCTATAGCCATACTGTTTGGGAGGACTTCAAAAGCTGCAAGTGCAGTATAGAAACTCACAAACTCCGTTCCGCTGGGCGTCTCTGAGATGGTTGCTGCGTCTTCTGTAGCAACAGGAGCGCCTGTCGCGTCCGGAACTGTTACGGCAACCTCTACTGACGGTTCTGGCGACACACCTATGATGACTTCATCTGGAGTAATTGTTATCAGTGACGAAAGGCTGGGGTCTGGGGTGATACTCAGTGTGGTCGCTGGCAGCGTCACTTGAGCCACATTAGTGGGTTCGGGCGCAGAAGTTCTGCGTGGCAGGAAAATAAACACCAGAATCACCAAAAAGACGATCAACGCGAATCCGGCCAATGCGACGAGAACCCGACGGCGCGTGAAGCCCGACTCATCATCCTCATCTTCGTCATCTAAATCATCGAGGTCGTCGAAGTCATCATCATCCAGCGAAACATCCGATTTCGGTGTCTGAGTCGTTGAAACAGCAGGATTGTCTCCCAACTTACGGATGCCTGCCGGTTGTGTCGGCAACGTTGCCGAGCCAGCAGACTGGTTTAGCTGTACGAGCAAATCACTCGCGCCGGGGTACATCGGGTCAAGCCGCAAAACGTTCTGTAGCGCACTCCGCGCCTCATCAGGAGTCTCGGCTGCATAGCTGTACAACCACCAAGCATCGGGGTCGTTAGGTTGACTGACCATGTAGGCGCGTAAAATCTCCCGCGCTTTGGGCAGTTGATTGGCATGGATTGCCTCGTAAGCATCACGTAAAGGGCCGCTTGTGGCATCGGACATCCGAATCAACTCCTATCATATGGGCGCATGTTTAATCATAACAAGCTACAGTGTAAATCGGGAACCAAACTCTAGCAACAAAAAAGCTCGCCGAATTCAGCGAGCTTTTTTGTTTATAGTGCCCTGAAGAGGACTCGAACCTCCACCCCGTAAAGGACATGGCCCTCAACCATGCGCGTCTGCCAGTTCCGCCATCAGGGCGACTTGAATGTAAGGCATTATATCGTTAAGCTAAACGCTGGTCAAGCGGGGACTTGGGTTTTACAATTTAATCCGCGTATTCGGCAGTTTCTGCCTTAAGGATGTTCATGATGCGTATCGTCGTTGATGCGATGGGAACCGACAATTGTCCTGCCCCTGACGTTGAAGGGGGTGTTTTGGCAGCACGGGAACTCGGTGTAACGGTCATTTTAGTAGGTGATGAAGCGGCAATTAAAACCGAACTCGCCAAATATGACACGTCTAGCTTGAAAATCGAAGTGCAGCACGCCGCTGAAGCGGTCACAATGCACGATAAACCTAGCGCCGCCATCAAGAGTAAACCCAACTCATCTATGCACGTCGGGATGGAATTGGTCAAGACGGGCGCGGCGGATGCTTTCGTGACGATGGGCAACACCGGCGCAGCTCACGCCATCGCGATGTTGGATAAATTGCGACGGATTCCGGGCGTCAAACGGCCTGCCCTATCGGTGGTATTCCCTATCTTTGGCCGCCCAATCTTTTTCACCGATATTGGCGCTAATTCCGACTCCAAGCCAGAGTGGATGTTGCAATACGCGCACATGGGCGCGATTTATGCCCAATACGCCCTCGGAATCAACAACCCGCGTGTTGGGTTGCTTTCGAATGGTGAAGAAGAAGGCAAAGGCAACGACCTCATCCGTGAAGCTGCGGCTCTGCTTCAAAATTCGACACTGAACTTTGTGGGCAATATCGAACCCAAAGAGATTTTCAGCAAAGAAAGTGCCAATACCAAAGCCGATGTGATTGTCAGTGACGGTTTCACCGGTAATATCCTGATAAAAACCTATGAAGCCAGCACCCGCTATATGTCCGATAACATGCGCCAAGTGTTAAAGACGAGGTTAGATTGGCTGTTGGGTGGCGCGCTGATACGGTCTGCCTTAAAGGTAATCCGTAAGAAATTGGACACGTCTGAGGTTGGAGGTGCGCCACTCTTGGGTGTGAACGGTGTTGTTATTATTGGACACGGCAGTTCTGATGGTCGCGCCGTGCGAAACGCAGTTCATCAGGCGAGTTTGGCGGTGAAGGGCGATATCGTCAATCTGATTCGGGAGAAAATCTCCCAAATCCCCGCCTCTGACAGTAAACAGGAGTAAAACTCATGGATCTTCTTCGACGCGGGCGTTCCCGCGTTGTCATTACAGGGATGGGCGCGGTCTCGGGATTGGGACCGGTCAAGCAGCTTTGGGAAAATCTGCTTGCGGGTCGCTCAGGGGTACGCAACATCACCACCATCCCAACCGAGCATATCCCGGTCAAGATAGCCTCAGAAGTGCGTGATTTCGACATCGGGGATTACATTGACCATAAAGAGGCGCGCCGAATGGGGCGTGCCTCGCAATTCGCGGTCTACGCAGCACGCCAAGCGATTGAAGATGCGGGCTTCACTGTTGAAGACATCGAAAATAAAAGTGAGCGCGTCGGTGTCGTGGTCGGAACGACGCTCGGCTCTCACGAAATGTCTACCAATAGCACCTTCGACTTCCGCACCACTTGGCGTAAGCCTAACCCGCTGGCGTTGATTAACTCATTGCCGAACATGCCAGCCCACTATATCAGTCGCTTTTTACGCGCACTGGGGCCATTGAATACGCCCTCAACAGCGTGCGCGGCTGGCACGCAATCTATCGGTGAGGCGTCCGTCCTCATCCGTGATGGGCGTGCCGATGTCGTCATCACAGGCGGTGTCGAGGCCATCCTCCAAGACTATACCGTGGCGGGTTTCTCAGCCATGACCGCGTTGGCCGATGAGTATAACGATTCCCCAGATAAGGCCAGTCGCCCGTTCGACAAAAACCGTTCTGGCTTTGTCATGGGCGAAGGCGCGGGAATCGTCATCATCGAATCACTGGCTCATGCCCTCAAGCGCGGCGCACGCATCTACGCTGAAATCCTCGGTCACGCCTCATCGTCAGACGGCTACCATATCGCTGCCCTTGACCCCACCGCATCCGGCGCGACTCGCTCGATTAAATGGGCGATTGAAAGCGCACGTATCAACCCGGATGAAATTGGCTATATCAACGCGCACGGCACATCGACTCCACAAAACGACGCAATGGAAACCACCGCCATTAAGCGCGTGATTGGTGAAGCGGCTTATAACATCCCCATCAGTTCAACCAAGAGCATGATTGGTCATGCTTTTGGCGCGGCTGGCGCGCTTGAGGCCATTGTCTGTGCGCTGTCGTTGGTACATCAGCGGATTCACCCCACCATCAACTACGATACGCCAGACCCGGAATGTGACCTTGATTACACGCCGAATATCGCCCGTGACCTCAAAAACCTGCGCTATGTGCTGTCCAATAGTTTTGGATTGGGCGGTCAGAATGCGACGCTGATTTTGGGCAAAATCTAGCGACATCACGCGCAGTGTGAACCCAATGACAGGCCGCCTTCATCAGTGCGGCCTGTCATGTTTCTGGTGGCATAATCAGCGCTGTTCGTGTATTGTGGGGGCAACAATATCGTTTCTGCTTAGGATTTTGATTGGGCTGTGATGACTATTCGACTTGACGAGATTGAAGGGCTGCTGCGTCAGCGCAAAATCAAGACAGCAGAAGTAAAAATCACACGGGCGTTGCGCGTCACAAACCCCGCCCAGTTTCAGGCCAAATTGTTGTTGCTACGCGCCCAAGCCAAACTCTTGACCAGTCGCCCAGAAGGCGGCCTAGAAGACATCTCGCGGGCGGCTTTGTTGTCTCCAGACATTATGACGCTACCACACGCGCAAGAGCTTCAGGCAGACTGTTTTTTCGCACGCTATGAATTATCGGCGTTGGGTTTTGCCGAACGTAGCGATTGGGCAAATGCAGAGCGACTCTATACCCATCTGTTAGCGCAATTCCCAAACTATGAAAACTACGGCTGGGTGCTATATCAATTCGGACGTCTTTTACTTTCCGGCAGCCAAGTTGAACGCGCCGTCGATTCATTCCAACGCGCCTTGATGAAACCTTCTCACGTCACCGCCTTAACCTCGTATGCCTATGAGCGGTTGGGATTCACAGCTTTTTATGAGCAGCGAGACTTCCGACAGGCATTAATCTATCTGGAAAAAGCCATTCAAACCTACCCATCTAGCGAAGATCGCGCTTGGTTGATTCAAGCCCATCTCTTGAATGGACGTATCCTGCGCGATATGCACCGGCTTGATGAGGCGGTTAAATCGGCCAATATCGCGCTTAAATTAGCCGCATATCGCGGATTGGCACGGGCAAGCGTATTAGAGGCACTCTTCACTGCCTCTGAAATATTCTCCCGCGCAGAAGGGCAAGAACAGCGTGTTATAGAAGTTTTGGCGCAATATTTCCAACTTTCCAAGCGCCCGCCGGGGATTGATGTCACATGGTCACGCGCCTATGAAATGTTGGGCGATGCTTGTTTCTTGGCTGGGTTATATGAGCGTGCTGTGACGGCCTATCTTGCCGTCCTCCAATACAACCCATACCACCCGTGGGAGATCTCAATTTACCTACGGATCGCACGCGCCTACTACCAGCAAGGGTTATATGAAACCGCTGCACAGGCCGTACAACGCGCCATCAATGATGCAAAGGCCGAGGAACAGACGGCTGATTTTCAAGCCTATGACTTACTAGGCAGCGCCTACTACGCGATGGGGCAATTTGAGAAGGCTGCAACGGCCTTTGATGCGGCACTGGCGATGATACCGGCCAATGACCCCAGCACTGCCAAAATCACCCAATACCGACAATATGCCATCAATGCCGCCAAGCAGAACCCTGTCACCCCGTAACTGGGCGCGTTAAAATAAAGCGATAGGCTAAAAGAGAGATATACGTAGACAATGACCCCTAAAATTCATGTGATTGGCGGCGGATTAGCCGGCTCAGAGGCGGCTTGGCAACTTGCCGAGCGTGGTCACGAGGTGATCTTATACGAGATGCGCCCCGTGCGTTCTACCGGCGCACACGTTTCTGACCGTTTGGCCGAATTGGTATGCAGTAATTCGTTGGGTTCAAAACTTGCAGACCGCGCAACCGGCGTCCTCCAAGCAGAACTCCGACTGTTTGGGTCAAAACTAATACAGACCGCCGAGGCGTGCGCTGTGCCAGCCGGTGGTGCATTGGCGGTTGACCGCGAGGTATTCTCGCAGACCGTCACCGACTCGATTGGCAACCATCCCAATATCACCCTTAAGCGCGAGGAGGTCACAGAATTGCCAGAGGGTCCGACCATCGTCGCCACTGGGCCGCTGACCTCCCCCGCTCTATCACAGAAAATCGCGGCCTTAACCGGTCAGCAATATCTGTATTTTTATGACGCGATTTCACCTATCGTCGTTGCGGATACGATTGATATGGGATTGGCATTCGCCGCCAGTCGCTATGACCGTGGCGACGATGACTATATCAACTGCCCGATGAACAAAGAGGAATATTTCACGTTCATCAATGCGATTCGTGGGGCGGAACACGCAGAATTACGTGATTTTGAGCAAGAAGACCCTCATTTCTTTGAGGGCTGCATCCCAATTGAACAGTTGGCGTCGCGCGGTGATGATACCTTAGCCTATGGCCCGATGCGCCCAGTAGGGCTGCGCGACCCACGTACTGGTAAACGCCCTCATGCGGTGGTGCAACTCCGCCGAGATAATCTCGCGGGTAGCCTCTATAACATCGTGGGCTTCCAGACCAATATCAAATGGGGCGACCAAGAACGCATCCTCCGCCTGATTCCCGGCCTCGCACAAGCAGAGTTCGTCCGTATGGGGCAAATGCACCGTAACACCTTTATCAACGCTCCTACCCTCTTAGAGCCGACAATGGCCTATCGGGGACGACCAGATTTATTCTTTGCCGGTCAAATCGTCGGCGTTGAGGGCTATGTCGGCAACATCGCAACCGGATTATTGGCGGCCATCAATTTGTCTCGCCATCTCAACAATCAAGCCAGCCTTGTTTTGCCGCCGACCAGTATGTTGGGCGCACTCGCGCATTATGTCACTCACGCCGAGCCGAAGCATTTTCAGCCAATGAAGGCTAATTTTGGCATCATGCCGGAGTTGTCGGATAAAGTGAAGAACAAGCGGGATCGTTATGGCGCTTATGCCGAACGCGCCCTTGCTGACTTACAGGCAGCTGCCATAGCAGTCAACGAGCCGGTATACCCCGTCACATTACCTGTAGAATAGGAATTTTCACCAAAGAAAGGGTCTTAGCCATGCCATCAGTAGCCCAACGCCTCGCCAACCTCCCTACCTATGTCTTTGCAGGGATTGGGGATAGAATCCGCGTGATGCAACAGGCAGGGATCAAGGTTCTGCGCTTAGACATCGGTAGTCCAGACGCGCCGCCGCCTTCCGATGTGGTTGATGCGCTCTACGCGGCAGCCTCCAAACCCACGAATCATGGTTACGCGGGCTATCGCGGCTTGCCAGCGTTTCGTGAAGCCATAGCCCGCTACTATAAGCGTCGGTTTAATGTGACCATCGACCCGAATACCGAAGTCCTCCCCCTCATCGGGAGTAAGGAAGGCATCGTCAACCTGTGCATGGCGTATTGTGACCGGGGCGACCTCGCTTTAATCCCAGATGTCGGGTATCCGTCTTATATGCAAGGCGTCCGCCTCAGCGGGGCGGAAATCGGATGGGTTCCAGTCGATGCTGCACACAACTACGAGGTTAATTTCGACGCCATCCCACCAGAACAGCACCCGGCAAAACTCATTTGGGTCAACTACCCCAATAATCCTACCGGCGCAGTCGTTGGATTAGACTTTTACGAACGTGCCGTGGCCTTCTGTAAGAAACACGACATGCTGTTGGCCTCAGATAACCCGTACTGTGAAGTCACATTCGACGGCTACGACGCCCCTAGCGCTTTACAAGTCCCCGGCGCGAAGGATGTCACGCTAGAGTTCGTCTCGCTCTCTAAGAGCCACAATATGGCGGGCTGGCGATTGGGCGCGGCGGTTGGCTCATCGCAAGCCGTAGAAACGCTGCTGAAAATCAAGAGCAACATCGACAGCGGCCATTTCAATGCCATTTACGCAGCCGGGGTTCATGCGCTGGATAACACGCCGCAAAGCTGGATTGATGCGCGTAATGAGACCTATAAACGCCGCCGCGATAAATTGATGGCCGCGCTACCGGACATTGGCCTAGTCGCAGAATGCCCGAAGGCCACATTATATATCTGGGCGAAGCCCAGTCGGATTAGCGCTTCACAATATGTCGAAGAAGCGCTGACCGAGGCACATGTATCGCTTGCACCCGGTGATGCTTATGGCCCCGGCGGCACAGACTATCTCCGTTTTAGCGTCGGGGTGACGGACGACGAATTTGACCAAGCAATTGAACAGTTAAAGGCGTGGTATTCAACCAAATATGCCTGATATCCATTTCGCTACCCAAATTGAGCGTGAGCGGGCAATCCTTGTCGCGGCGTCGATAAGCATCTCTCGCCCGCTTATGTCTATGGAAGATTCACTGGCCGAGTTGCTCCAACTGGCCGATACTGCCGGTATGGATGTGGTCGGCCAAATCACGCAAAACCTCAAGAGCATCAACCCGTCCACCTATATCGGCCCCGGCAAGCTGGAAGAAGTCCAGCAGTTAATGATTGATGCCAACGCCACCGTAGCCATTTTTGACGATGAACTCTCCCCACGCCACCAACGTGGGATTGAAAAGCATCTCGGCGAAAACATGAAGGTCATTGACCGTTCAGCCCTCATCCTAGATATTTTCGCTCAACACGCCAATACTCGTGAAGGTGGGCTACAAGTTGAGTTGGCGCAGTATGAGTACCGTAAACCCCGCCTGACCCGTCAATGGACGCATCTTGCGCGTCAAGCGGGCGGCAAAGGGTCGTCATCGGGCGTAGGCTTGCGCGGCCCCGGCGAAACTCAGCTTGAGGTTGACCAACGAGAAATCAGTCGGAAGATCATCAAACTCAAGCAAGATTTAGAGGTCGTGCGTGGGCATCGCAGCAGACAGCGCACCCAACGAGCGCGCAGTGGTATCCCTGTCATCGCGCTGGTCGGCTATACCAATGCTGGTAAATCAACCCTCATCAATACGCTAACCGATGCCGGTACGTATGTGGCAGACCAATTATTTGCCACGCTAGACCCCACTACCCGCAAACTGACACTTCCCAGCGGGCGTCAAGCCATCATTTCTGATACGGTAGGATTTATCCAAAAACTGCCGACATCGCTGATTGCGGCCTTCCGCGCCACATTGGAAGAGGTTGCCGAGGCGGATATGCTGCTGCATGTGGTCGATATGTCGCACCCCAATGTCGCGCAACACATCGAAGCCGTCGAGGACACCCTCGCAGAGATTGATGTCCCGGCCATCCCGCGTATTCTGGTCTGGAACAAGGCTGACCAATGGCCGTCTGGGCAAACCCCGCCTCTCCCAGAAGAACGCCATTATGTAGATTCGGTCATCATCTCTGCCCACCAGAAAACAGGGATTGATAACCTGCTCCATGTCATTGAAGAAAGTCTGGCACATTCTCTGCGTACCATAAAGCTGTCTATCCCGTATAATCGTGGTGAGGTGGTTTCAGCAATTTACCAACACACCACCGTGATGGAACGCAGCGATGACCCCGAGGGCGTCACCTTGACGCTTCGCACCTCCGCAGCGTTAGCAGATTTTTACGCAGAGTTTCAGGTGCATTAATGTTCAGACAAATTGATCGCTCTAAGCGTCTTGGGAAATTGATTGACGTCACCTCGTCCGGGTTGTCGAAACGGCGTGGCTTACCAATGGTCATCGGCATTTTGCTGGTAACGGTGGCATTGTTGCTTCAAATCCTCGGTTATATCACCGCATCACGGGCGTTAGACATCGTTGCAACGCTCATCCACAGCATCGGCGTGTTGTTCGCGCTGATTGGCTTGACTGTCTCAGCGCCACTTGGCAAATAGGCAAAAGAAAAACGCGGGACGCTGAAAAAGCATCCCGCGTTTTTGATTCCAGTTTAGGCGATGTTATTCGCTCTCGACTGCTGGAATCGGAAGTTGCACCCAATAGATTTCCGGGCGGAACATGGTATGCACGAACATCCGCATATCATCAGAGATGGTTAAGCCTGACAACGGCGCAGATAGGTCGGTATACAACACCACCTCAACCTGATCGTTATCGCAACCACCAGCCTCGGCGCACACTTCTGGGTCGATACGCCCGACTACCCCGCGAGTCCCCAACCCATAAGAGAAATACAGATATCCGTCCGGCGCAAGCACCATCCCAGAGGTGTTTTGCAGCCCGCGTACCAGCGCTTCCGGCGTAACACTTTCACCCGCCTCTACCGCAGCGCGATCTAGCCATTCAATCGAACGGCGTGCGCTGCCACTATTGGCGATATACACACGCTCGCTATCAACGGCTACGCCCGTCGGAGAACGGAATCCCTCTGCCACTGGCGTAATATCGCCGTCACGAGTGGCGCGCACCAACGAATCTGCGCCGAGATTGGTGATGAGGAACGATTCAGAATCCAATACTGCAATCCCCCACGGGTTCGTATACCCTTCAGAGGTTGTTTGCGCCGCACGGACGGTCTGGACATTGAGCAATCTCTCGGTGTCGAAATCGGGAACCCACAACGTCACAACATCTTGGTCATCAGCCTCTGCAACCAGCATGTGACCGTTTCGCACGCCGTAGATATAGGTGCGAGTAGTGCCAGTCACCGAATCGACCTCATACACCGTCCAGTCGCCAGTGCAGATGATATACAGCTTATCGTTGAACCAGACCATCCCATTTGGGCGCTGAACATTACCTGTGATTACGCTCAAGTCCGCCTGCGTTAGCGCCTCGAATGGCGGTGTATCGCTGGCCTCCTCAACAACAGGTGTCACGTCGATGGTCGGTGTCGGGACGGGCGTCGTTTGTGACAGACCTCCACCCCAAACCCAACTTAGAATAATTAGCGCCCAAGTCATGTCATATCCTCACGATTTCAAATCGAAGTCATTGCCGAAGCCGTAGACTTGGCCTTCTGAAACACTGGCCGCGTCCAGCGCTTCTTCCAGCAAGTCCGTTAGCGCCTCATCGTCATCCTCATCAGCCTGTTCCATCATGGCTTCCAAAACGCGCAGCGCCTCTTTGCCACCGATTTCGCCCAATGCCCAGATGGCGATATTACGGACTTGCCCTTCATCTTCCAATGCCAACCGCGATAGCTTTGGCACGGCTTCAATCAGATTGAGTTCACCAGCCGCCCGTGCTGCCTCATAGCGATTGGCCGGTTGGCGACTGGCAAGCTCATCAACGATGACTTCACCCCATATCTCATCACTGCTCGCGCCCATCGCAACCAGTGCCGCCGTCTTCATGCGGGGTTCTTCGCCCTCATACGCCCGTTTAATCTGCGCGGAAATGGTCTCATGACTGCTGTGTGCCACGGCCTCCAGCGCACGAGCGCGTACCAGCACATCGGTTCGACGATCAGCAAGCAGCGCCAAGAGATAATCAACCACCGGTGCGACTTGATCTTCCGGCAGTTTACCCAGTTCAGCATCAAGGATGATGGGGCCTAGTGCTTGGATCGCCGATGCACGGACATCATCAACCCCGTCATGCTGTGCCATATCCAACAGCCGTGCCATGTGGACTAGGTTGATTTGTTCGCTCAAGAGGTCAATGGCGGTCTGGCGCACCTCCGCATCTGGGTCGGTCAATGCGAAAATGCCGAACGCCGTGAAATCCAGTTCAAAGTCGCTCGCCGCAGCCTCGACCAACGCTGTCATGATTTCGCGCCGATCATCTGTCGCCAGTGCCGCCCAAACGGTGATGACATCGGCCATTTGAGACGGTAGGACTTTAGACAAACCTCTAATAATGAGGTCGGGGACGCGCCGCCCAGCGATGAACTGAGACAACACGGATAATGTATGGCTGAAGCCCGGATTAACCGGGCGGATTTCGTCTTTTACTCCCACGTTTTATTCCTTCCGTGATGCACCGTTACCGAAGCATATTGATGATCGGGTCTCGGATGTCGTTGATGATGAAGACAACCCCCAAGACCAACATCAAGAGGATCCCGGTCATCATAATGGCGTCTTCAAGACGCTGTGAAAGTGGTTTACCCCGCACGATCTCAATTAGGACGAACAAGATACGTCCGCCATCCAAGGGCGGGATGGGTAGCAAGTTGGTGATGCCCAGCGCAATGCTGATGAGGGCGGCAAAGCGCAAGAACGGGTAGATATTCCCACCCTCGATACTGCCCTGCAATAGCACCCCGCCCAATTGACTGATACCGACGATACTAACCACTCGGCTCTCTTCAGGTTCAGCATCCCCGCTGAGGATGCGGGCGGGCATTTGGGCAATCTGTTGGAGGACACTGCCCACCTCATTAAACCCGTACTGTATCGCACCACCCAATCCCAGCGGCGTATAGGCCATGACATCTTGACCGTTGATGGCGGATAAGCCCCAACGCCCCGCTAGAGTGACGATTTCGATACCAGCGCCCAAAAAGCCTTCAGAAGGCTTCGGATTCACCCGTGGCGTAACCAAGAGGTTAACGGTTTCGCCATCGCGTTGAACTTTCAGGGTGTATTCTCGGCCTTGATTGACCTCGTTGACACGCTTGAGGATTTCAAATGCGTCAATCTGTACCAGTGATTGGCCGTCGGCACTGAGCATAATATCGCCCGGTTCAATCCCCCCAATATCGGCGGGCGACCCAACTTGGTAGTTTTTCACCACAAGTTGCTGGGTATAGTTCTGTTCAGTGGCACTAGCGATCCCCGGCGTGACGGTGACGTTAAGCTCCTCAACCGATATTTCCGGCTCCGCTGCGGCTTCTTCAGCCGTTGGCGGCGATTGCACCCCTTTAGCGACCTCCGTAATCCTTACGACGCCTAAAACGATGGGCTGGTCAGTGTTCAGCGCAGCAGATAGGCCGGTATAACCATCAAACGCCACACCATTGACCGTTTCGATGATGTCGCCCGGTTGCAGACCCGCTTGAGCTAAGACGGATGATTGATCCAGCGTTGTGATGTAGACCGCTTGACCAGCAACGTTTTCCGCGCCGATAAGTCCGATAATCACGAATATGAGGAACGCACCAACCACATTCGCAATCGCCCCTGCTGCCATGAAGAAGATACGCCCTAGCGGTTTAGCCTCGTTCACCGTGCGCGGGTTGGTGATTCCCAACCGTAGCAGGCGCGCACGGTCAGAATCGACTACGGGGGCTTGTGCTTCAACGACATCGACCTCATTCAATTTGGCGCGTTCGCGTGCCACTTCCTCGGCAGATTGAGGACGAATCATGTCCTCACCAAAGGGACGGACAAAGCCGCCCAATGGCAGTAGATTAAAGGTGAACTCGGTTTCTCCCCACCGGAACAACTTGAATAGCCGAGGCGGATACCCTACCCCGAATTCCAAAATGGTGATTCCAACCGCTTTAGCGGCCAATAGATGGCCGAGTTCATGGACGATTACTGCTGGGATTAAGACCAACGCAAACGCCAATAGCGCCGCGAAGAAGTCATTCCCAACCAAGAAGTCAAACATGGCGAACTCCGATGTTCCAACAGCCAATACAACCGTGAGTTGCTGGCCTCTATGCTTGAAATAGTATACCCCCGGTCTATTCCATCCGTGGACGGACGTTCACCACACGCTTAGGCAACGACGGTTGCGCCGCCCCCAACTCGTGCGCGGAGGGCATTTTGTACACCCGCCAATGAACGCACGCGGCGCTCAACCTCGTCCGCATCTTGCGCCGTGGTCAAACAATGGACATTCGGCCCTGCATCCAGTGTGTAACAGACGGATAAGCCTTCGCTGCGCCAACGGCGTACCGACTCCATCAACAAGAGTGAAGCGGGTCGCCAATAGAACAGCGCGGGGTGACTGGTCATCATGACGGCGTGCATCATGTTGGAATCATGTTCCACCACCTCGGCGAATTTGACGAAATCACGCCCAAATAGCGCCTCTTTACAGCGCTCAAGCCGTGCGGGTGCGCTGGCGACTCGCGTTGATTGATAATCACTACTCAAGGCCGTACCATGCCCTTCGCGTGAGCCAACATCCTTATGGCCGGTACTGATGATGCCGACGACATCGACCAAATCCCAATGCGAGGCCGACGCTATAGTATAGGCGGCGGATTCCTCGTGGGTATCGCCAGTACACCATTCAACATACCCAGCCGGGATAGAGCGCGAGGCCGACCCCGACCCTAACCGAGCGATACAGGACAATTCCCGTTCACTGAGGATTGCTCCCGCCGCTGTGACCGCTGCTAGGGTTAATGCCGCAAAAGACGATGCCGATGAAGCAATCCCCGCACCCATCGGGAAGTTGTTCTCGGAGGTGACATCCGCCCGTACCTCAACACCTAACCGGCGGCGGATGGCTTCCAGATGGTGGGATACGCGCTGAGTGGCTTTAGGGTCGGCGGCGGCACCATTGATACTGAGTGTATCTGCGCCGGGTTCGTCCCCCCAAACGACACTGGTTACAGTCGTGACGCCTTCGAGGTTCATGCTCATCGACGGATTTGACGGCAAACGCAACGATTCGTCGGCGTTGCCCCAATACTTGATAAATGCGATGTTAGAATACGCTTGAGCGGTTGCTCTCATCGTGTTAAACCTACAGATGTGTCGAAACATCAGGATTGTACCGGAAAAACCTAACGATATAATCCCTAGCGGAAACTATTCACCCTACGGAGGGGATATTGCGTGCATTTACCGGGTTGATACGCACGATGCGCCCCAAACAATGGACGAAGAATGTGCTGTTCATCTTCCCAGCGCTCATCTTCGACGGAAAACTTTTCGATATGCCCTCGTTTTTGGCCGTCGCCTATGCGTGTGCGCTACTGTGCTTGACTGCCGGGTCGGTCTATATCCTCAATGACCTTGTTGACATCGAAAGCGACAAACAGCACCCACGTAAGCGCCTGCGCCCATTGCCGTCTGGGCAACTTCCGGTCATGCTGGCGCGAGTAGCCGTCGTTATCATCCCGCTGGCAGTTTTAGCGTTATCACTGGCTTTCAATTGGAAATTGGCCGTCATTCTGGCGGTCTATTTCATTTCTCAAATTTTGTACTCGTTTTACCTCAAGCACATCGTCATCGTAGACATTTTGACGGTGACATTTGGGTTTGTCTTGCGGATAGCAGCCGGTGTAGTCGTCATCCAAGTCGCCAATTTCTCGCCGTGGTTGTATGTTTGTGGCGGTTTGTTGGCATTGTTCCTAGCGGTGGGCAAGCGTCGCCAAGAACTGTTACTACTGGGCGAAGATGCGGCAAAAGTCCGCAAAATCTTCCAGTATTACAACATCCAATTCTTGGATGAGATGCTGCGCGTCGTCACGACTGGCACGTTCATCACCTACACCATGTATGCCATCGAAGCGCCCTCACCGCTCTTGGCGCAGACCAAAATGGCGTTGGCAACCGTCCCGTTCGTGTTGTATGGCCTGTTCCGTTACCTCTATCTGATTTACGTCAAAGGTGAAATGGCCGCGCCAGACGAGGTTTTCTTGAAAGACCGCCCGTTGCAAATCGACATTGCGCTGTTCGCGATCTCATTCGTCGTGATTCTATATGTCATCCCCCATTGAGTTTAAGGCCACTGCACCGGCCAAAATTATCCTGTTTGGTGAACATGCCGTCGTCTATGGCAAACCGGCGTTGGCCGTCCCTGTCTTAAGTCTATTTGTGACCGTGACGGCGACCCCCGCTGATGCCACCATCATACAAGCTGCCGACCTCCAGCAGAACCTGCCAGATGGGATGGGCGCGGATGAGATTACCGAGCCGCTTTTACGGATGATTACAGCTACCGCGCAACATTTTGGCGCACAGCCGCCCAAGATGCTTTTCCGTATTGCCTCTAGCATCCCGGTTGCCAGTGGACTGGGCAGTGGTGCGGCGGTTTCGGCAGCATTGGGACGTGCCGTCGCACTAGCGCTGGATCATGACATCACACCCGAAGCGTTAAATGGGCTGGTCTATGACATTGAGCGAATTCACCACGGCACGCCCAGCGGGATTGATAACACGGTCATTGTCTACGAGAAGCCGGTTTATTTCATCCGGGGACAAGCCCCTCAGACCTTTGAGGTTGGCCGTCCAGTTCGTTTCCTGATTGCCGACACTGGGCGCACCGCGCTCACCCGTGAATCGGTGGGCGATGTGCGGAAATTATTTGAGGCGAATCAGCCCCAGATACAACCCGTCTTAGATGCGATTGGTCAAGTCGTAGACTCCGCCCGCCACGCCCTCATGCAAGGCGATAGTGGGCTGTTGGGTCAATTGATGGTGGAGAATCATCGCCTGCTCCAAATCCTGACCGTTTCTTCACCAGAGCTTGACCATCTGGTGGCCGCCGGATTAGGCGCGGGCGCACTCGGCGCAAAACTTTCCGGGGGTGGGCGTGGTGGCAATATGATTGCGTTGGTCACGCCCGAAACCGAACAAACAGTTGCTGAGGCATTGTCCAAAGCTGGAGCCGTCCGTGTGATTGCCACCACGGTAGGCAGCGATTTGTAATCATTCATAGAGGGAAATGCTATGTTGAAGATGATAAAACTCGGCGGCTCACTCATCACCGATAAACGGGTCGAGCAGAGTTTCCGCGCTGATGTCATGTCTCGGATTGCCCGTGAAATCGCCACCGCCCTACCCTCTCTGACAGAGTCGCTGATTATCGGTCACGGCAGCGGCTCTTTTGGGCATTTCGCCGCCAAGCGTCACGATACGATAAACGGCGTCCAAACCGCCGAGCAGTGGCGTGGTTTCGCTGAGGTCGGACTGGTCGCGGCAGAATTAAATATGCTGGTGGCTGGGCAATTATGGCGTGCCGGTGTGCCAATCTTTCATTTCCAGTCGTCCGCCGCGTTGACCTCTAAAGACGGTATTCCTCATCACATGCCCCTAGACAATCTGCGGAAAGCGCTAGAAAACGACCTCATCCCATTGGTATACGGCGATGTCGGGTTCGATACCGTGCGCGGCGGCACAATCATCTCAACCGAGTCGCTATTCACCTATCTGGCGGAGTCACTAGACGTTAGCGAAATCTTCCTCGTTGGTGAAGTCCCCGGCGTGCTTGATGACTCCGGCACGGTCATCCCATTGATTACGCCTAATACCATCAATCAAGCACAAAGCGCTATCACAGGTTCGCGTGGGACGGATGTCACTGGCGGCATGTTGACCAAAGTGTCTGACATGCTGGCGTTGGTGCAGTCGCGCCCGAATATGACCATTCACATCTTAGATGGGCTGACTGAGGGCGTCTTACAAGATACGCTGATGGGTAAACCGACCCTCAAGACGACCATCCGCGCAAGCTAAAGCGTCGGCCAATCGCATTCAGGCTGGCGATAAACATCACCAATGGGATACCGGCTGCCAATGCAATCCACGGTGCATAGCGAATGGCTAAACGCCCCTCGGCCAACATCGCCCCCCATTCTGGCGTACTTGCCGCGCCGCCTAAGCCCAAAAAAGTCATGCCAGAGGCGAAAAGTAACCCGCTGGACAAGCTGACGCAGGCAGCGCCAATCAGGATAGGGCTGGCGTTGGGCAAAATCACGCGCAGGGCGATATATCGAGGGGATGCGCCGCACGCCTCCGCTGAGGTGACAAATAATCGGGTCTGTATCTGAGCAAATGTCATGGCCGTGATACGTGAAAACGGCGCGATTTGCGTCATGCCGACCCCGATAATCACCGCACGCCAACTCGCGCCCATGCCCGCCACAAATACCAACGCCATCAACCATCCCGGCAACGACAACAAGATGAGTTCTATCAACAGCGCGGCGTGACGGAGTATCCCCGCGCCAAATACCCGTAAAATCCCCACCGCAAACCCCAAACCTACGCCAATCGCCGCCGCGCCAAACGCCAACAGCGCCGTCGTCCTTGCGCCATGCAGCACACGGCTGAGGACATCCCGGCCTAGCGTATCCGTCCCCAATGCAAACGCTGCTGACGGCGGCGCAGATGCCTGAACTGGCCGCGTCACATAGGGGTCATAGGGCGCAATCTGTCCCCCGAACAAGATGAGCAGTAGCATCCCGACACAAATACTACGTGCCATCAGGTCGCAGATTCCCGCTGACGCGGGTCAATCCAGCGTCCGGCAATTTGAGTCAGGCCATAAATCAGCGCTTGGCAAACAGACATCAGAAGCACCCACCCTTGTACGACGGGATAATCTCGCCGCATCACCCCATCCAACAGCGATTGCCCCAATCCCGCTTGTGAGAAAATCGTCTCGGTGATGACCGTCCCGCCCAATAAAAATCCGGCCTGTATCGAAATCGTCGGGATGATGCTATAGAGTACGACGCGGACGCGATGCCGCCAGATGATGAGCCATTCTGGTAGACCTTTACCATACGCCGCCCAAACATACCCCTGTTGACTCTCAGAGAGTAGCGCGATGCTGAGCGTATTGGCGACTGGGGCGGCGCTGTGTAACCCAAGCACAACCGCCGCCCCTAAACTGCCGATCAAGAGGCCAGACATGACCAGCAGCGTACCGCTTATATAAATCGGGGTGGCGATGAGCAAGTCAATCACCCAGCGCCATAATCGCCCGACAAATGAGTGCTGTGATAGGCCGCCCGCCGTCCCTAAGCCAAGCCCCATCGCAATCGCAATCGCCAATGCGCCGAGGGCAAGCCGTAATGTTCCCGCCCCGCGTGAGGCCAATATGTCGCCGACGCGCTCTCCAGATACGATTGACGCCCCGAAATCTCCGCGTATCATGCCGCTCAGATATACTGCATATTGTTCCAGCAGTGACCGGTCAAGGCCGAGACTCTGTCGCCGTTCCTCAATCATAGATGGAGCCATACCTGCCGTCGTCGCCTGTGCCTGTAGTGCGTCCCCCGGCAAGACGCGCAGCAGGAAAAACGCAGCCGTAACCGCCAACCACACGCCAATCAGACCTCGGAGACAGGCGACGGCGACCCCGGTCATGGCGTATAGCTGGCGTTATATAGGATGGGGAACCAGCCGTATATGTCATATTTCAGCCCACTGACTTTAGCGGATACCCCGTTGAGATTCACGCGATCACGCAAGGGCATTACGATAGCTTGTTCCATAATGACCGCTTGCACCTGTGTATACAGCGTGGCGCGAATGGTCGGGTCAAGTTGGCGTGCGGCGTCATTGAGTATTGCGTCCAATTCAGGGCTGCTATAGCCGGAAAAATTACGGATGCCGTCCGACGTGTAATAGGTTTTCAGGAAAGCAGGGTCTACCCCATACGAGTTAAACGCAACGAGGTTATACTCGCCCTTCTCAATCTCGCTCAACAACGTCGAAAAATCTGGAACGCTGATGAGTTCGAGGTTGATGCCGATACTGTGCCACTGATCTTGGATGAATTGCGAGATTTGCCGATATTCACCCCACGGTGGGACGAGCATTTTCAGGGTCAAGTCGCCTTCCGGTGTATCCCATATCCCGTCGGCATTTGAATCAGCATACCCCAGCGTTGAGAGTAGCGCCCGCGCCTGTACGCCGTCAAATGGATAACGGTCTGCGCTGGCATTTGAGTAAAACTGCGTACCGTTGGCTAATGAACCGGTTGCCGGTGTCGAGAATCCCTGATACAACGCATCGACCATTGCTGTTCGATTCGTCCCCAACATGAGCGCCTGCCGGAAGCTCTGGTTATTAGTCGGGGCAAGCTGGGTGTTCAGCAAAATTTGGTCAGGTTGACCCGGCACTACCGCCGTGATGATTTGGAAGGCGGTGTTGCCGACCAGCGTCCGGGCATCGGCTGGCGGGATTTCACCCATCACCTGTACAACCCCTTGTTCTAGCGAGGCTAGACGAGTAGCGGGGTCGCGGAAGAAACGGAACTCAATTTCTTCAATCCGCCCAACCGCAGGCGCTTGATAGAAGGACGGCCCCCATGCGTAATCCGGGTTACGCCGAAGCACCAGACGATCATCCGGCACATATTCTATGAAACGGTATGGCCCTGTCCCTATTTGATTGAATTGGTAGCGCTCTAATCCATACGTTTCCAGCGCGGTTGGGCTTGCCATCCCCAGATAGAACTGGCTCAACGAATCCAACAATGGCGCATACGGCTCGGATAACCGAATCTCAATGGTGAAGTCATCAATGACCGTATATCCGGTATAAGTCCCCAGCAATGCCGCCGCATTCTGTGAGCGTGTTTCCGGCGCAATGATACGATTGAGGTTGGCGGCCACGGCTTGCGCGTCGAAAGCCGTGCCATCATGGAACTTCACACCTTGACGCAAAACAAACGTATACACGGTCTGGTCTTCTGAAATCGACCATGACTCCGCCAACCCAGACACGAATTGCCCGGTTTCTGGATTGCGGTAGATCAACGTGTCATAAACCTGACGTAGCACAATCCCCATCTCTGACGATTGATTGATGTGAGGGTCAAATCCGCTTGGAGAGAGGGTTAGCCCATAAACCAGTCGATTGATTTCCGCCTGTTGGCTGGTGTTGCCGGTGCATCCTACGAGGAGCGCGATAACGAGCAACAGTAAGAGACGCGATACATCGTTGAAGTTGCGTAGTGTTGGCATGTGGGGTCTCTGTTGAACCTCGGTGGACACCCGCGTATACTGGCACGGGACTCGCACCGAATTTTAGCATAAGCCACCCGCGCTTGGAATCGGCCTATTATGACAGATTATCGCGCCCGACTTTTGACACCTCCGCGTGAAGAGGAAGAAATTCGCCCCTATAGGTCGGTTTGGCGCAGCCTCATCATTGAGAACGGGCTATATGGCGGGTTTACGGCGCTTTGTTTCGTCGTATTCGGCATTTTCTCCCTCCCCTTACCGACAGCGCTACGCCTCCCTATCAATATCTTGGTCGCGGTATTGCCGATTGTCCTATGGATTGTATTTTCTCTGTTTGCAGAGCGTTTTGTGCCGCAGCCGCGCCGTCAACTGCTGCCGGTGTTCTTGTTTTCGGTATTGGTAGCGCGTGCGATTGGGCAACCGTTGGTGACGGAGTTTTTACGAGTGCAGGAATGGTTGCCGTTAGATTCGGCGCTCAAACGGATTGTGGGCTATACCTTCACCGTCGGCATCGTACAAGTCGGCCTCGGCTATATCATCGTCCGCACCTTCACATGGGATGAGCATTTGCGTGACCGCTATGATACCCTCGCTTATGCCGCCGCCGCCGCGTTGGGCTATGGGCTGTTGCCGTCGTTGGAATTTGCCCTAAAAGGCGATCCAAACCCATATGTCGTGGCCGCCAACACCTTTATCACCATCACGCTCTTGTTGGTCTCGAATTGCGTTGTCGCTTATGGGCTGTCTTCCCTCCGATTCGACGCTTCCCCATCATTGTTTATGCCCTTCACGGTTGCCCTCGGCTCATTCATAACAGGGCTAGGTCTACCTCTGTACGTCGGTTTTTTGAACGCGACCTTCTCTTTGGGTGGCGCATCTGTCCAGCGTCATATCCTCGGGATTGGGTTCACCGCCGCGCTACTGGCAGCCGGATTGACTTTGATTTATGTGCTGTTCAGTTATGCAGAACGTCAAGCCCGCGAACGTGACTTGTTGGAGGGTTAATGTCGATGCAGATAGACTTTGGGCGTACCGAAACCACCCGTAGCCAGCGTTTTTCGCATTACTTCACCCTACTCTATTGCGGCTTGGCGCTATTTATTGGCATGAACCTACGGGATACTTCACTATATGGTGTGACCGTTTTTACCAACCGTGAGGTCGGTGTCACGGCATATTACCCGACCAATTGGTTGTTCAGCACACCAGATGGTGTGGTGATGGAGGTTCAAGATACGCAACGGCTAGGGTATAAGACCACCATCCGCATCCAAGTCCTCCCTTTTGCCAATGGGATGAGTCCACGCAACGTGATTGATACGCTGGCATTAGACCGGCGAATCTCGCTCCCGTTTTATAAAATCTTGTCCATCTCAGAACGCCCATTACAGACCGATGACATCACTACGGTGGTCGAATATACCTATGTTGCAGACCTTGACGACCCATTCCTCCAACTCGTCCCATCGGTAGTTGTTGGTGAGGATGTTGTCATCGTCCGTCGGAATCAAATCATCCTCGTGTCTTTTGCTGCTGATGCCAATACCTACCAGCAGGATTATGAGGTCTTTCAACGCTTCCTAGAAACATTGGATTACTAGCCTATGCAGCGGTTTTTCCTATATATCGCCTTAGTGTTGTTCGTGGTCGCGTGGCCGTCTCAAGCGCAATTGGCCGCCTCGCTTGACCTCAACCGCATTCAACGCGCTACGGTTTTGGTGATGCAAACCCATATCGTAAACGACGTTTCGTATATCAGTTGCGTCAGTTCCGGCACATTTGTGAGTCGTGACGGGCTTATCCTCACCAATGCTCACAGCACGACCCCCAATAAAGATTGTCCCGGCGACACGCTCATGATTGCGCTCGCGGTACGCCCAGATGAGCCGCCTGTTTTGTCATATCAAGCGGTAGTCGTTCAAGCTGACCTCGGCCTCGACCTATCTTTGCTGCGCGTTAGCGCGGAAATCAATGGCCGCGCCATCAACCCAGAAAATCTCAGCTTGCCATTCGTCGATTTAGCCGAGATTAACACCGTCTCGTTGGATGATACGATTACCGTTGTCGGCTACCCGGGTCTATCAGATGACCCAGTGGCCTATACCTTAGCGACAGTGCAAGGATTTACCGCTGAACCACGCGGCGGTGAAAAAGCATGGGTCAAATTCCGGGCGGCCTCGGATGTTTTGAGCGAAATCCCCGGCATATTTAGCGGCGGCGGGGCGTATAACCGTCAGGGACAACTCATCGGTGTCCCGACCACCGCGCCGTTGGCAAATCAAACCGATACGTCTGGATGCGCCCGCTTTCAAGATACCAACGACGATGACCTGATTAACGCGACGGATTTGTGTGTGCCGCTCGGCGGCGCAATTAACGCCTTACGCCCGTCCGATTTCGCGCTTCCGCTTATCCGTAGTGCCTCGCTCGATTTGAAGGTCACGCAACCATCAGGTGCTTTAAGTGGGTTTGGTTCTGGGTTAGAACCCAGAGTTTCTGGGCTAATTTTCGCCCCGTCCGCCAATAATGATATGCCCACCACGATTATCAGCAGTCTGCCAGCCGGTGCAAATAGCCTATATCTGTTCTTCGATTACGAATTCATGACGCCGGAAACGGTCTATGAACTGCGTGTCACTATTGACGGCAATAGCAGTGCAGTTTTTAGTCTACCCCCAGCGCGTTGGAGCGGCGGTGAACGCGGCTTGTGGTATATCGGCCTGACCGGTCAGACCCTGCCCAATGGGGAGTATCTGATACGCATGTTGGTTAATGGCACATTGGCCGGTGAAGCGCCGCCGCTCAGGGTTGGCAGTGCGCCGGAACTCACCCCCACCTTTCGCAGCATCCAATTTGTGCTGGTTGAAGATGGGCAAATGTTTGGAAATGGATATATCCTCGGCGTTGGAACAACCGTCAGCGCACAATTCATCTACGACAACATGGTTGACGGCCTTGAGTGGGCTGGAATCTGGTATTTCAACGGCCAAGAGCTTTCGCCCCGCGTCGGCGGAATCTGGGCGTCTGGGGTGAATGGCCCTCAAACGACCTCTTTTACCGTCCCAACTGGCCTTTTGCCCGGACGCTACCGCCTTAGCCTGTATATCGGAGAGCGTTTGTCCGCTTTAGCTGATTTCACCGTCGCAGGCAGTCGCGCCGATGCGCGTCCCCGGATTTTCAGCGGGGAGCGTTTCGTGGTCGCAAATACGCTGGATGAAGCGCTCACAAAACCCTCCCTTAACGGTGTGACTACGCCACCTAAAAGCATTTATGCCCTATTCGATTGGGAATCAATTGCGCCCGGTACGCTCTGGCAACTTCGTGTCAGCATCGACGATGATATTTTCTTCGACCAAGTAGCCGCGTGGTCGCTCTCAGAATCGGGGACGGGTTACGCCGTCCGCCTAGACGCGCCAACTCAGTTGCCAGATGGGAACTATCGGCTTGAGTTGCTCATGAACAATATCCTACTCCGCAGTATCACCATCGAAATCGGGATAGGTCGGCTTCCAATTGACCCATTCGCGCTCCCAGAGGGCGTGCAGCTTGGCGGGAGGCTCATCGACGGTGAAACCGGCCTCGGCATTTCCGGCGCGACCATTTTCATCCTCAGTGAAGAATTCTCCGTGACGGATTTTGAGGCGAATGCCGACCAGCTTTACATCACGACAGTGAGTGACCGTGACGGGCGATTCCAATTCAGCCGTCCTTTACGCTTTACCGTCCCATACAGCATCATCATTTCGGTTGATGGTTATCTCCCTATCAATGCCGACGGCATAGAAGTAGACTCGAAAACTGAAAATCCGCTTGAAATCACCATCTATATGACACGAGGCTAATTTCACCACATGGCAGTACCCACCGAACGCCTCGATGTCCTGCTCTTTGAGCGAAACCTTGCCCCCAGTCGTGAAAAAGCACGCGGCATGATTATGGCCGGTGAGGTCAGCGTCAACGGCGTGATGACCGATAAACCCGGCACGCGAGTCGCTTTGACCGCTGAACTCATCCTGAAAGAAAAACAGCGCTTTGTCAGTCGGGGCGGCGAAAAGCTAGAAGGCGCATTCCAACATTTCCCCATCGCAGCTGAGGGACGTATCTGCGCTGATGTCGGTGCAAGTACCGGCGGATTCACCGACTGCCTACTCCAGATGGGCGCAGCCCGCGTTTATGCGATTGATGTCGGCTACGGAATCCTTGACCACACCCTGCGGAACGACGCCCGTGTGGTCGTGATGGAGCGCACCAATGCCCGCTACCTCCAAACCCTCCCAGAGCCGGTTACATTGGTCGTTGCGGATGCGTCGTTCATTTCGCTCAAGTTGCTACTACCCGCGATGAAAGGCTGGTTAGCGCCTCAATCGGATGTCATCGCCCTGATTAAGCCGCAATTTGAAGCGGGCAAAAAAGAAGTCGATAAAGGCAGCGGCGTGATTCGCGATTCGCGTATCCATCAGCGTGTTTTGAGCGAGGTTTTATCGTTCGCCCAAGACCTTGATTTCAAGTTAATGGGATTGCGACGCTCTCCATTGTTGGGGCCAGCCGGTAATGTCGAGTTTCTGGCGTGGTTTCAGCCTTCCGTAGCGGATGCGACTCCCGGTTTATTATTGGAGAGCGCGATTACCGAAGCCCTCCGTCACGAATGACTCACCGATAATCTCGGCTTTTCTGCTATACTGCTCGGCATCATAACCTCTAGTGAATCTCTTACGCAGGATAAGGCATGGATCAGTCGCATATCCGCAATTTTTGTATCATAGCGCATGTCGATCATGGCAAATCGACCCTCGCTGACCGTCTGCTCCAACTCACCCATACCGTAAGTGACCGTGACATGCAGGCTCAATTGCTTGATAGCATGGATTTGGAGCGCGAACGTGGCGTCACCATCAAGGCGTCAGCGGTTCGGATGCACTACACAGCCAAAGACGGCGAAACCTATCTCATTAACCTGATTGATACGCCGGGACACGTAGACTTCACCTATGAAGTCAGTCGCGCCCTTCAAGCGTGTGAAGGCGCTATCCTCGTGGTAGACGCCAGTCAAGGTATCGAGGCGCAAACCCTCACCAATGTCTATCTGGCGCTTGACTTAAACCTTGAGCTATTGCCGGTGGTCAACAAAATTGACCTCCCGGCTGCCCGCCCAGAAGAAATTGCCAAAGATGTCGAAGAACTGCTCGGCCTCCCTGCCGAGGAGATGACGCTTATCAGCGCTAAGAACAACATCGGCATTGAGGATGTCATGGAGCGCGTCATCAAGGGCGTTCCCGCACCTAAAGGCAAGCTTGACTCCCCAGTACGCGCCCTTGTGTTCGACTCTCACTATGACGCCTTTAAAGGCGTGATTGCTTATGTTCGCGTCATTGACGGCACATTCACAAAGCGCGACAAACTGCTCTTGATGCAGACTCAAGCTATATTCGATCCCGTGGAAATCGGTGTTTTCAGCCCGACCATGCAGACCATTGACAGCCTGTCTGCCGGTGAAGTCGGTTATATCGCCACTGGGTTTAAGACCGTCCGCGAGTGTCGCGTTGGCGATACCATCACCTTATCGCTCAATGGTGCGCCAGAGCCGCTCCCCGGTTATGCTTTCCCGAAGCCGATGGTGTTTGCGGGTATCTACCCCACTGATAACGATGCGTATGGTGAACTGCGCGAATCGCTAGAGCGGCTTCAACTCAATGACGCCTCGCTGGTATTCGAGCCAGAAAGCTCTCAGGCGCTGAATTTCGGCTTCCGCGTCGGTTTCCTCGGCTTGTTTCACATGGACATCATTCAAGAGCGCCTAGAGCGCGAGTATGACCTAGACATCATCGCTACTGCGCCCAGCGTGAAGTATCAAGTCACCAAACACAGCGGCGAAGAAGTCGAGGTCGATAGCCCCGCCCAATTGCCGGACGAAGGCAGCATCAAAGAAATCCGCGAACCGTGGATGAAGATTCAGGTCTACTCACCTCAAGAGTACATCGGCCCGATTATGGAATTGGTGATTAAGAAGCGCGGCGTTTATACCACATCCGAATATCTGGACAAGTCGCGTGTCGTCTTACATTACCGGATGCCATTGGCCGAGGTCATCGTTGACTTTTATGACCGCCTAAAAAGTTCTACACGCGGTTATGCCAGCCTCGATTATCAATTTGCCGATTATCAGGCCGGTGATTTGGTCAAACTCGATGTGCTGGTCAATGCCGAACCGGTAGACGCCCTCGCCATCATCGTCCACGCCGACGACGCTTATAACAAGGGACAACGACTCGTAACACGCCTGAAAGAGCTTATCCCGCGTCAGCAATTCGTCGTCCCCATTCAAGCCGCCGTCGGCAAGCGCGTGATTTCCCGCGCCAATGTCTCTGCGATGCGTAAGGACGTTCTGGCGAAGTGTTATGGTGGTGACATCACGCGCAAGAAAAAACTGCTCGAAAAGCAGAAGAAGGGCAAGAAGCGCATGAAGATGATTGGATCGGTAGAAGTGCCACAAGAAGCATTTATGGCAATCCTTAGCCTCGGTGACGAAGAATAAGCCGCTTATAGTTCGGTCAACGCTTTCCGTCCCAACGCGCTAGGGACTAACCCATCTTCCATAATCAATCGGACAGCATCGGCCAATCGTATCAGGCCGATGCTGTTTTCTTGCTCATTGATTGGCGAATCATCCATCAGGCAGATACTTTGCCGGATTTGTAGGCCAACCGAATCTGATTCTCGTTGGATACGATTCAACATATCGGACGTATATTGCCGCGAGGTCAGCATGATCAGTGCCGCCGGATGCTGGATGTCATACGCCCCGATAAATTGGCGTGACGGCGTGCCAAAGTTGCCGGTATGCCATACCAGCGGGAGATTTACTGCCAAGCTGACAGCCGTCCCCAGCGCGACGGCTTCTGATGTGCAGACCAAGCGGTTAATGTCTGGGTGCAGGCGCTGTTGGATATACGAGGCCGCCATCTGTAACAAGTCTGGGTACGACGGCAACATCTCTAAACGCAGCCGGATATGGCTCTCGCGCCTATCCATACTGAATGTCCCTAATTGGAACAATCCAGCCCCGTAGAGGCCGCGAATCAGCGCCTCTGACAGATTATCCATGCACGCGCTCCAAAACGGCTGTCCGCAGCGTTTCGCTGAATGTCAAGCTACGTGCTTTTATGAGGACGTCTTCCGGTAGTAGGCGTATGCGTTGCGCCCCTAATCCGAATATACGCGCATCCGTCCAATAGACCGGCGTTGTCCGGCTATCAACCTGTCCAGCCGACATCAAGAACGCGGCGCGGTCATCCCGCCCTTGATAGGCACTTAGCGCTCGTGCATCCGCGATGGTGAGCGCATCACAGCCATAGGCTGTTTCTTCCCATAACCCTACATATCGCGTCGATGCCAACGCTGCGTCTAAGATGACAACATGGGTATCGCCAATCAGGTCAATGGAGCGTTCCAACGCGATAGCGCCCGCCGCGCCCAAACGCAGATACGCGCCAAAATCTAAGACATAGGCGCATAGCAAATCCTGCGTGGCCGCGTATATAGCCCGCATATAGGGCAAATAGGGGTCGTCGAACCGCTGTATCTCCAACGGGAGCTTATCAACCTCTGGTGAGATATACAGCGCCCAATCGCTGTTCGTGGCTGCTTGAGCGCTGATGAGTTTTGCTACGACGCTGTTCATACCGGGTTGGCCTCCTTGAGCATCGACCACGCCTGCGCCAAAGACCATGTTTTCAGCCACGTCCGCACAAGGTCGGATTTGCCACCAAATCCATAAACTCGCGTGCGCTGTTGATCCCCTACCCGCACGCTTACAGCAGTATATTCCGCTGAATCCGGCGACTCATCTACATCGGGGTCGCTAATCATCGCAATAGCGATAGCCGCCCCTGTCTGGTTCTGAATGGCCGTAACTGCCGCCTCCGCTAAGTCGCGCATTGTTGTTGAAGATGACTGTAGCATGTCGCGTAGCGCCGTCGGATGGTCGAACATCTCTGTGAACGCCAATATATCGCTATCCGCTTTGCGGAAAACGCCGGCCAACGCGCCCTCCAATCCGGCATCTATCAGCGCGACCTTCAACCCAAGTTGACGAACCAGCGCGGCAAAAACCCCTTCCAGCGTTTCTTTGTCCGCCCCATAAATCCACCGGCCAGCTTTTTCCCTCAGCGCGGCTTCAATCGGCGCAATCATAGAATCTGCTTCGGTTTCGCTATCCGCTTTGGCTGTCACGCGCACATCGACTTGCCCACTATGGGCGGCTAACCCGATGGTTGGGTTAGACCCCTCTAGCAATTCCGTGCCGATGAGTTCATCTAGCAAGCTTTCGCCAATCCCAGCCGTGTGAAGCACTCGCGCCTTGATAATGCCGAGATTGAACGTCTGTCGTAGATAGGGAATCACCTTTTCTTGCATCAGGAACTTCATCTCACGCGGCACACCCGGTAGGCTAATCACAATCCCACCCTCATGTTCCGCGATAAAACTCGGCGCAGTCCCAACCGGATTCTCAATCACGATTGCCCCGTCTGGTAAATAGGCTTGGCGGCGGTTATTTTCGCTCATCCGCATCTTGAAAGTCTTAAACCGGTCTTCAATTTGTTGGAGTAGCGCCTCATGGAAGACCAATTCACGCCCAGTCGCCTCAGCAACTGCTTGTCGTGTCATGTCATCAACCGTTGGCCCTAAACCTCCACACGTAATCACCACATGAGACCGCGCCATCGCCTGTTTGATGCTGCTCACAATTCGCTGATGATTGTCCCCCACCGATGTGATATAAAACACATTAATCCCACAATCGCGCAAGGTCTTTGCCAAGTAGACCGAATTGGTGTCTGTAATCTCTCCCAACAAAATTTCGGTGCCAATACTGATCAATTCGCTGTTTACCAGACTTTTCATGTGATTTTCTCATCCTAGATTTCGACCAATTTTTTGCATGATTTGCAAGTGCTGATTATAATCACTATTTGTTGGAAGGTAATTCACCCAACTTTGCAATAACTTTGTGCAACATGCACAAGCAGTCTCTTTTGCTCGCGTTCATTTTTCCTCCGTGGAGAACCTCAAATGGCTAGCGTCACTTTTCGCAACGTGTACAAGAAGTATGGTAATACCGCAGTCGTCAACAACTTGAATATTGATATTGCTGATAAGGAGTTTTTGGTTTTCGTCGGCCCGTCCGGCTGCGGTAAATCGACCAGCTTGCGTATGTTG
>Ga0163144_10000935_pt1 | contig 69131 bp, 70 predicted proteins | sample OliLak19BULKMAT1_FD_123175 | JGI IMG/M metagenome (GOLD analysis project Ga0163144, IMG submission 123175) | Freshwater microbial mat bacterial communities from Lake Vanda, McMurdo Dry Valleys, Antarctica - Oligotrophic Lake LV.19.BULKMAT1 | ecosystem: Environmental > Aquatic > Freshwater >...
CCTGAGTGAAAACCACAGGTCCTTACATCGTAAATCACTTTAAAGAAACCGCCGTACACGTAAGTATATACGGTGGTGTGAGAAGGCGGCAAAGTTAAATAGCTTTGCCCCCTACTTTAATTGTCGGGAGTCTGACAAACTGTTTATTTTAAAAAGCGAAATTTGCAACCTGTTTCAGTACGCTGTGCTGTAACTTGTGACCAGGTTAAGTAACCATCTATGACAAGGAAAGAGATCATCAAAAAGCATCCTTTAGCTATCCGCTGGTTTCATTGGGTCAATTTTCCGGTACTGGCGATTATGATATGGAGTGGTTTACTGATTTATTGGGCCAATGATGTTTATAAAATTGGTTTTGGGAGTACTACCCTTCTCAAATTTTTTCCCAACTCGTTTTATGATGCCCTGAATATCCCTTTTCGATTGTCCGAAGGGATGGCCTATCATTTTGTTTTTATGTGGCTGTTTTTTTTAAACGGTATCGCCTATGTATTGTATACAGCTATTTCCGGTGAGTGGAGATTGCTGATGCCTAACCGGCATTCATTTAGAGAAGCCTGGCAGGTGTTGTTACATGATCTGCGCATCCGCAAAACGTCACCACTGGGGAATGGCAAATACAATGCTGCCCAGAGGATTGCTTATACGGCAATCATTTTTATGGGAATTGGTTCTATCCTGACCGGTCTGGCGATCTATAAACCGGTTCAATTGGAATGGCTTTGCTTTGTGTTTGGCGGATATAAAATGGCCCGGATTATTCATTTTGTCCTTACAATCGGTTATGTCCTGTTTTTTCTGGTTCATATTTTCCAGGTCATCATGGCAGGATGGAATAATTTCCGGGCCATGGTAACAGGTTTTGAAATAAAGAAACCTAGTGAAGAATTGCCAGTTAAAGATGTGGTAGAACCAACTGAAGAAGCAGCACAATGATGGACTACAGTTTTGTGAGGATTGTCTAAAAATATTGTTGATTTATTTTAAAGTAAAGTAGGATGAAGAACTTTTTTAAACTACTTTTTACAAGATCCGGCAAATTGAATACTGATCAGCTTATACTTAAAAAGACAGTGATATCTTTCTTTTTATTTTTTGTACTGGCTGGCGCTGCTTTTTGGGGCTGGCAATGGTTGCGGGATCAACCCACTACATCAGGAAAAACCAGCGGTCCTATCCGGAAAGTATTGGATGCTAACGAAGGTATTTTTAATGGTTTGTTCTCCGATAAACACCTGACAAAAGAGTATCCTATTGCAAAAGCTGTCAACCCTGCGCGGGTGAATGGTAACCTCGGACTTAAAACAACATTTGATACTGCTACCTGGGCGCTGCAGGTCATCCGGAGCAAAGGCGACACACTTAAAATAACCCTGGAGCAAATAAAGAAATTACCAAAGATCGAGTTTGCCTTTAATTTTAAATGTATAGAAGGCTGGAGCCAGATCACCCATTGGGGCGGTGTGAAATTTTCGGAATTTATGAAAGCGTATCACTTAACGGAAGAAGCTGCTATGAATTATCTTGGGCTTGCAACCCCGGATAAGGAATATTATGTGGGTATTGATATGGCCAGCGCCCTGCATCCGCAAACCATATTATGTTATGAATTGAATCAAAAAGCCCTGCCAATGGACCAGGGTTTTCCACTTCGCCTCATCATCCCCGTCAAGTATGGTGTCAAAAGCCTCAAACGGATCGGCTTTATGTATTTTGATAATAAGCGTACACCAGATTACTGGGCCGATGTAAAAGGGTATGATTATTTTTCCGGATTATAGCTGCTCGCATAGTTAAACGTCACTCTCCGCTCACAGCGCATAATGAAGCTTGCTGGTTATCGATAAGGGAGATAAAACATTTGAGTAGTAAGGGTATACTATTAGGGTAATATCAGCTTTTGGAAAAAGGGGCCAGAAAATAGCAAATTAGCAGTCTACTTTAAATAATTTCAGCGGTACAAATTATTACCAGCCCGAAGCCAGTACATCTGCAAGGTGCATTGTTTTGAGCGAATAATTTTTCTGATTGATATAACCCTGCAGGTGCATCAGGCAGGAATGATCGGTGGAGATCAGGTAATCCGCTCCCGTTGCCAGGGCATGTTCAACTTTTTGTTCCCCCATCGCCACGGAGATGGCTTCAAATTTAACGGCAAAGGTTCCGCCAAAACCACAGCAAGTTTCTACGTCATTCATTTCCGTTAATGTCAGCCCCTTAACCTGCGAGAGTAATTTCCGGGGCTCTTCTTTTATTTTACATTCCCTCAGGCCGGCGCAACTATCATGATAAGTGGCTTTGCCATGCAGTACGGCGCCCACATTATCCACTTTCAGTATATCCAGCATGAATTCAGAAAATTCAAACACTTTTTTACCCAGTTCTTTCACCTCGTTATGAGCAGAAGAATTTTCAAATAATTTACCATAATAATTCCGCACAAAACCAACACAGCTGGCACTGGGGGCAACGATGTAATCACTACCCTTGAAGTCTTTGATGAATTTGGTACAAACTGATTTGGCTTCATCCCAGAAGCCGGCATTGAAAGCAGGCTGACCACAACAGGTTTGTGCGGTGTTATAACTGACTGTACAACCGGCTTTCTCCAGCACTTTCACCATATTGAAAGCAGTGTCAGGATACAGCTGATCAACAAAACACGGTATGAATAATTGTACGTTCATAAACCATCTGTCTCCCTAAAGGGAGTACTTAAGTTTTAATTTAATGTAAAGTATTCCGAAGTCTTTCATCTCGAGGATTTCTAAAAACCCTTTAGGGGTTCAAGGCGATCATTTTTAATGCAGTTATTGCCGCTTCTTCTCCTTTATGTCCATGTTTTCCTCCCACTCTTTCCATTGCTTGCTCTTCCGTATTCACTGTCAGAACTCCAAAAATTGTTGGTACAGCCAAAGAAAGATTTAATTGGGTAATGCCATCTGCTACCATTTTACATACATAGTCAAAATGTGGTGTATCCCCTTTAATTACACAACCTAAGGCTATAAATGCCATGGGTTTATTTTTCTTTACCGCATTGCTCCAAAAGTTTTTTATAGCAAAAGGTATTTCTACCGCACCGGGCACCGTCACCACTACTATTTTCTTTATCCCTTGTTTTTCAAGCTGTGCAATACATCCTCTTTCGAGCTGGTCAACAATGGATGCATTCCATTCTGTTTTGACTAAAACGATACAGGCATCCTTGTTCAGAATGCCTGTATCAATATGTTCGAGCCTGCTGTTTTTTACGTCAGCCATAATTAATTTACGTTGTACACACCCAGTTGAGCCAGGTATTTATCAGCTTCAGAAGCCTGGTTGCTTTTTGGAAATTTTTCTTTGATCTCTTTGTACAAAGCAGTTGCTTCTTTTCCGTCCTTCATGACCCTGTCGGCCAGGTAGGCTGCAAACAACAAATACTCTGCTGAATTAACCGCATCTTTCCCGTCATGACGGGCTGCTTTTTTATAATAGCTCAGCGCATCGGCATTCTTACCCAGGTCTGCATAAGCATCTCCAAGTAATTTATAGGCTCTTGCCTGTAACGGTTTGGAGCTGCTGCTGAATTTCTTCAGGTACTTCACTGCTTTTTCATTATCATTTAATTTGATATAGCAATTACCCGCATAGAAATGTGCCAGTTTAGCCGCATCCGTACCACCATACTTGCTGATAATCTTCAGGAAGCCATCATACTGGCCATCACCATTCAGGGCGAGGCTAGCAGAGTCCAGGCGATAATATTCTTCTGCTTTGAACATCGCTTCTACTGCTTTTTCTTCTTTGGGTCCTTTAAAGAAATTTTGGTACACATACCAGCCCCCGATTGCTAAGATGATCAGCGTACTTGCAATCATTACCGGTTTGCTGTATTTGGACCAAAAGTCTTTTGCTTTTGCTACCACCAATTCATCATGCATTGACTCCTGCACATTTTTCTTGTCTGCCATAAAATCTGTTATTACTTAATTTATTTTGTTCGTAGCAAGCGGTAAACGGGGAGTGGGAATGTCCCCACCTGCTACTAACTATATCCCGTTATTCTCTAATCAACAATAAAAGGATAGTTCTGGTCAACATATACATCCTTTAATACTTCACTGTCATCGGGCCAGGGGCTTTCTTCCGCAAATTTCACTGATTCATTCACGATGGCATCCACTCTTTTATTGATAGCATCAATTTCTTCAGCCGTCGCAAATTTATTCTCCTGGATCGTTTTCAATACCATCTGGATAGGATCCTTGCCCTTGTATTCGTCCACCTCTTCTTTGGTCCTGTATTTCTGCGGATCGCTGATTGAATGGCCTTTATACCGATAGGTCTTGATCTCCAGCAAGGTAGGACCACCTTTTTCCCTGGCTCTTTTCACTGCCCTGCCAACGCCTTCATGCACTGATTCCGGGCTCATCCCATCAATAGTATCCGCAGGCATTTCATACCCGTCGGCCAATTTATAAATGTCAATTACATTAGATGTACGTTCAATCGAAGTACCCATCGCATAATTGTTATTCTCACAAATAAAAATAACCGGCAGCTTCCAGAGCATAGCCAGGTTAAACGTTTCATGAAGCATACCCTGGCGGGCAGCACCATCACCAAAGAAACATAATACCACATTATCCGTACCGCGGTATTGTTCAGCAAAAGCTAAACCGGCACCGGTCCCGATCTGGGCACCAACGATTCCATGTCCACCAAAAAATCCTACATCCTTACCAAAGAAGTGCATACTACCACCCTTGCCTTTGGCACAACCAGTGGCTTTACCATATAATTCAGCCATACAGCTGTTCACGGAAACACCTTTTGCGATCGCCAGTCCATGATCACGATAAGCTGTAATGAAAAGATCTTCGGGGCGTGTACCCGTCATACATCCCGCGGCAATGGCTTCCTGCCCGATATAGGCATGGAAAAAACCACGGATCTTACCATCCATTTTATACTTCTCTTCCGACATCAGTTCAAACTGGCGGATGAGTTGCATCAATTCGTACCAGTACAGGTAGGTTTCTTTTGAAAATTTGGCAGCCACAGGCTTAAAATTTGATGTTAGTTTATCCCATTTTACGGGACGCAAAAATAAGGGAAAGTTGGGAAATTTTGAGTTCTAAGTTCTAAGTTTTTAGCCCCTAACTCCTTGAAATTTACCGTTATTAGTTCAGCATGAAGAACTTCGAACTTAAAACTTTGAACTTATCTTGCACTTAATGCTTCGTCTTCAGCACATATCTCTGCTCCAGTTCAAGAATTACAGTAACCGGTCCTTCGATTTTTCGAAGCGGATCATCGGTATTTGTGGCAAAAATGGGGTGGGCAAGACCAATCTGCTGGACGCCATTCACTATCTCTGCTTTACCAAAAGCTATTTTACCCGGGTGGATGGAAATAATGTACAACATGGCAATGCGGGGTTCCGGCTGGAAGGGCATTTTCAAGTGCAGGACAAGCCCGAGCAGGCCGTTTGTATTCTCCGGGAAACGGGGCGGAAAGAGTTTTCCATCAATGAAAACTCCTACGAAAAATTCTCGCAGCATATTGGCCGTTACCCCTGTGTAGTGATTGCCCCGGATGATGCGGAACTGATAACAGGCGACAGCAAGGAAAGAAGAACTTTTTTGGATGCCTTGCTTTGCCAGCTGGACAATGCGTACATGCAACAGCTGATCGTATATAAGAAAGTATTGGAACAAAGGAATTCATTGCTGAAAGCATTTGCCGAATCCGGCAATAAAGACCATTCCCTGCTGGATGTATTGGATGAACAACTATTGAAGCCGGGTAATTATGTTTTTGAAAAACGAAAAGAATTTCTGGTTTCTTTTTTACCAGTTGTAAAACATTTGTATAATGAGATCTCTCAAAATGAAGAATCCGTCAACCTGATTTATGAAAGTGAATTATTACAGGCCTCCTTTACAGCACTACTGAAGATCAACCGGACCAAAGATTGTTTTGCGCAACGCACTACTTCTGGTATCCACCGGGATGACCTGGATATTCAGTTAGGTGGTCAGCCCTTTAAAAATATTGCTTCGCAGGGCCAGCGGAAGAGTCTCTTGTTTGCCTTGAAGCTGGCAGAGATGGAAGTGCTCAGACAGGAGAAAAAATTTGCACCTCTCCTGCTCCTGGACGATGTATTTGAAAAATTGGACGAAGACCGGATCAATAATTTGCTGCATACCGTTTGTGTGGAGAATGAAGGGCAGGTGTTTATTACGGATACAAACGAAGAAAGGCTACGTAGCCATCTTTCGAAGTTGGGTGTTGATTTTGAAATGATTCAGCTCTAATAGTTTGACGTTTAAAGTTCTTAAAAGCAATTCTTTTCCCATACTATATAAGCTTTTACTATAACACACTAACCTTAGACGTTAAACCTTAAACTTGTAACTTCGCATTATGGGCGAATATTCTATCGGTGATGCAATGAAAAAATTCCTGGAGGGAAGCAGGATCAAAGGCGGTATCCAGGCATTGCAGATCGAAGATGTATGGGAAGATATTATGGGAAAGACCATTGCACGTTATACTGACAAACTGCAAATCATAGGTGATAAATTAATCATAACGACTACTGTAGCCCCTCTAAAGAACGAACTCATTTACCAAAAAGAAAAAATTAAACAACGGGTAAATGAAGCGTTGGGGCAGAAAGTGGTGGGTGAAGTGATTATTTATTGATGTCATGCCGGGCCTGACCCGGCATCTTTACTTAATACAAAACATTTGAAAAAGATACCGGGTCAAGCCCGGTATGACGTTGAATTTATACAACCATCACCCTCGGGTCAAGCCCGGTATGACGTTGAATTTACTTCACTCTCCCCCTCGGGTCAGGCCCGGTATGGCGTTGAATTTACTCCACCCTCACCCTCGGGTCAACTACGCCATAAAGTATATCTGCCAGAATATTTATTACAATAAAAAAAGTTGCTGCTACTAACACAGACCCCATTACTACCGGGTAATCTAATTTTTCCAAGGCATCCACCGTTACTTTTCCAATACCCTGCCAGCCAAAAATATATTCTACAAAGAAGGCGCCTGCTAATAATTCGGCAAACCAACCGGTGATAGCTGTAATAACTGGGTTCAACGCATTGCGCAAGCCATGTTTCCAGATCACTTGTCTTTTACTTAATCCCTTTGCATAAGCCGTTCGGATATAATCCTGGTCAAGCACATCGAGCATGGCACTGCGGGTCAGTTGTGTAATGATGGCTAATGGACGAATGCCGAGTGTTATGGCAGGAAGAATTAAATTCTGCATGGTTAGTCGTCGATGGCCTTCATCATCAATAGCAAACCAACTCCCGGCAATATGCAGCCCCGTCCAGTCGCTTAGCACAAACCCAAACACATAGACCATGATGATGCCCATAAAGAATGATGGCGCCGATATGCCAATGATACTCGAAAAGATCGCGGAAGTATCCAGCCAGGTATTTTGTTTGACAGCCGCCATCACTCCCAGCGGAATACCGATGAGTACTGCAATGAACATAGCAGAGATGGCCAGCATTAAGGTGCCGGGTAAGGCCTGCATCAATACATTCCACACCGGTCTTTTGGTTTGGTATGATTTACGGAGATAAGGAATCTTCAACCCGAATTTGATATTGCCACCGATAAAGATTCCTTTCAGATTTTTATTGGCAATATCTTTTTTGCTGTGAAAACAAATGGGAGAAACATCGTTGAGATAATACAGGAACTGTTTGAATTTCGGAATATTCTCTCCTTTCTCATTCACCAGATAAAGTTCTTGCCGAATATTTGCCTGTGTGGTTGAATCACTGGATTGACCGGCTACTATTCTTGAAGGGTCACCAAAGCCCTGGAATAAAAAGAACACCAATACCACCACCCCTACCAGCACCAGCAGGCCATAGAGAATTTTTTTGGTGATATATTTGAGCATAGTTGATGACTGCTAGTTACTGGTTGCTGCTGGTTGCGTTACTACCGTGTCAGTAAGGGTAGGATTATTAATTGCCGGTGATTGTTTCTCAATTCCATTCAATAAATTATTCACTGATGAAAAATGATGGCGGCTCCATTTGCCTTGGATCGTGCCCTGCTTCAGAATAAATACACAGGGGTTTGTCCGGGCGGCTGTGCGTATAGCTGTATTATCACATTTCAATACCTGTATCGTACTGAAAGAAGTACCGGTTAATTGGGCAGCTGCTTCACCCGGTTGTGTGGTGACAAGGTAAACAGGAATATTCTTTGTTCTGGCCGCTGCATATAAAGCTGAAAAGCTTTTCTCAAACTTCGAAACCGGAACAGAAAAATCTTCGCAGAAAAGGACTACCGCATAAGGCTGCTGCAATATCACCTGGGTAGAATCTGCATTCGTAACGCCAGATAAATTAAAACCTGCTATCGGCGGCTGGTTATTTTTCCCTTTTCTTACTACCCTATCGTAGCGTTTGATTAGTTTATAAGTAGTACTGTTAAAGTCAGCCGGGAAATTCGTAGCCGTGAATTCTACCTGTTGACCGCCTTTATTATACACAAAAGTGATCACGGTGCTGTCTGGTATGGCATTGGCCGGCATTTTCATTTTCTCACTGATATTATTCCCTTTTTTATAAGGGAGGCAATCTACAAACGGCAAATAAGTAAGAGAGTACCATTGCATACCAAAACTCAAAACGGTTATACCCAGCATGGTGGCCGTTGTTATTTTACCGGTAAATAGCGGGGTGATGAGTTTTTGTTTCCAGAAAAGGAACCCGATAAGTACGAGTAATAATAAATCCTTTAAGAAAGACGTTTTAGGTGTGATCGGCAGGCAATCGCCAAAACAACCACAGCTCCTGAATTTTCCTGACAGGTAAGCATAGCCAGTGAGGAAAGTAAAAAAGACGATCAGTAATAATAAGAGCCAGCTGAACAATTTGATCCTCCAGCCCAGCAATAATGCAAAGCCAGCAATAATTTCAAAAGCGTTCATCAGCACTGAGAACAGTAAGGTCCAGGAATTAAACCGGCTCATCCCCCACAGTTCAAAAAATTCCTGCATCTTATAACTTAATCCCAACGGGTCATTGGCTTTCACCAAACCAGAAAAAATGAAGAGGATGCCGACAATAATCCTTGCGATGTTAACAGCTGATTTCATCTTTTTTTGTTTTAAGCGACCAGGTGGAGCCTTGGATTATTAAAATAAGCATTCCTCCAAATATTGAATGTTTATTTTAATCAGATCGGCTTCCTTTTACATCAATATTAATGCAAACACTGCATAATTTATAATATCAAGATAATTGGCATCAATACCTTCACTCATGATGGTCTTACCATCGTTGCTCAGTATCTGGCGGATCCGCTGCAGCTTCATCAGGATGAGGTCCACAAAACTTTCCTGGCTCATGCTGCGCCAGGCCTCACCATAATCGTGGTTCTTATCCTGCATCAGGGATTTAGCCGTGTGCACATTTTTATTAAATAAAGAAGACACTTCTGCAATGGGCATTTCTTCCGGGGCTTCTCCGGGTAGTTCCAGTTGTATCAATCCGATCACAGCATAGTTAATAATGCCTTTGAATTCGGCCGCTATCCCGTCGGACACTTTTTGTTCACCTTTTTCCTGGATTGTTCGTATCCGTTGTGCCTTAATAAATATCTGGTCAACGATAGAAATGGTGCGCAAAACCCGCCAGGCCGTGCCATAATCTTTGGCTTTGCTTAAAAAAATTTCCTTGCAGGAATGGATAACGGAATCGTATTGCTGGTTGGTTGTTGTCATATTGTTTAATGGTAACCGGAAGTCCTTCTTCCGGGCTATCTTTAGCTTCAAAAATAACAAACAAAGGCTAATGTTTACATTGAATTGCAAAGGAAGGCTATTGGTTGTGGATAAACCCCTGGTGATGGGTATTATCAATACAACTCCCGATTCTTTTTATCCTGGCAGCCGGTATGAAGGAGTGGATGCTGTACTGCAGCAAGCTGAACAAATGCTGCAACAAGGAGCTGCTATTCTTGATATCGGGGGACAAAGCACAAGGCCCGGTAGTGAACAAGTATCAGTTGAAGAAGAGTTGAAAAGAGTAATAGCCCCCTTGGAAGCCCTGCATAAAAATTTCCCTGACGCATTTATATCTGTTGACACTTATTACGCTGCAGTAGCAAAAGAAGCGGTCGGCGCAGGAGCAGTTATTGTGAATGATATCAGTGCCGGTAGTATGGATACGGGAATGATCGGGACCGTTGCGGTCTTACAGGTTCCTTATGTGCTCATGCATATGCAGGGTACACCCGGAACGATGCAAGTGCAACCACAGTATGAGAATGTAACCCGGGAAGTACTTGATTTTTTTATTAATAAAATAAGTGAGCTGCGGAAAGCCGGTATTACTGATATCATCGTTGATCCGGGCTTTGGCTTTGGTAAAACCATTGCCCATAATTTTGAATTACTCCGGCAGCTTGCTGTATTTGACCTGCTCAACTACCCGGTGTTGCTGGGTATTTCCCGCAAATCAACTATTTATAAGACCCTTGGGATTACCGCAGCAGCGTCACTGAACGGAACCACAGCTATTCACATGATCGGTTTACTCAATGGTGCCAGTATTTTACGGGTGCATGATGTAAAGGAAGCCGTTGAAGCGGTACAATTGTTTGTAGCTTACCGCCATTCCCCAATATAAAAGGAGCTTTGCATGATGCAAAACTCCTTTTATATTGGCTTTTACTCACTCCCTAATTCTTCCATACCTTTTCAGCCATAACCTGTTTACACAGTTATTAATGGGGCTCAGCAAAAAACGATTGATTCATGTCTACCGGCAGGGTTCCAAAGGGTGCGGCAGGTTAGTTATATCCAGGACTAAAAACGGGACCAAAAAATACCCGTCTATTCCTTCGACAAGCTCAGGATAGCAAGACGGGTATTAAGTTGTAATATTATTTAATTAAATCCTTATTTCTGCGGTTGAGGCAAATCAACTTTTACAGGTGGTTGCTGTGTTATAGGTACTTGAGCTGGTTCTTTATCTTGTATATTGATGACTTCGAGGTCAAATATTAAATTCTCAAACGGTTTAATTAAGGGAGAAGTGGGGCTGCCACCATACGCCAGCATAGAAGGTATATACACTTTTGCTTTACCACCCAGTCTTAAAAACTGAACGCCTTCATCAAAACCTTTAATCATGGCGCCGGTACCTGCTACAAACGGATAGGGAGCAACGTGCTGAAAACTTGAATCCGTATTGCTGTCAAATTTTTTACCTGACCAGCTTACGCCGGTATAGTTCACAGTAACATAGTTGCCTGAATCGACCAGGTTGCCTGTGCCGGGAGTCAGTATTTCCACAAATGCGCCTGAAGGTGTTTTCTGCGCAGTGATTTTCTTGTCAGCCAGGTATTTTTCAACCGTTTTTATTTCAGTCGCCAGCCAGTCTTTATTAGTTTTTTCGTAATCGATACGTGCTAATGAATCACTTCTGAATACCGCCAGGATCTTTACATACGTAATAATCTTATCACCTTTTTTAAACTGAGGAGGAAAATTTTGTGGGTTCCTGCTCATAAAAGTGTCGATCAGTTGGGTAGTGATAACGCTATCGCCCAATTTCAGGCTGGTCCATAGTTCGGAGATATCATATGGAGAAACCTTATCAGAGATCTGCTGATATTGTGGCAGTCCTCCCACAGTAGTAAAATAAACACTGTCTTTTATTTTTTGGGTGAATTCCATTTTGATCACATCACCCATCCTGATTTGTTGGGTATCTTTCCCTTTAAACAACTGGTAAGGCATTCCACCTTTAGTTTTCTTGAAGCTGGATTTAGTACCACAGCTCACCAGCATTCCGCCGAGGGCAATACTGAGAAAAGAAAACAGAAACAGATTCTTAATTGACTTCATACGTTGATTTTTATTTATTGTAAAAGTTTTTCGTTTTCTTTCATAGCCTGTTTAAAATGCGCCACCGTTTTTTCCAGTGAATCACTGCTTCTTCCCCCGGATGCATTATAATGTCCGCCGCCTTCAAAATATTTCCGGGCAAATGTATTACAGTCAAACTCTCCTTTGCTCCGAAAACTCCATTTTCTTTCTTCGTCCCGGTCAATCACGAGGGCTACAAATTTAATACCCTGAATGGATTGGGGGTAATTTACCAAACCCTCTGTATCGCCCGTCTTGATATGGTATTTCATCAGGTCGCTTTTGGGTATGGCGATCAGTACGGTATTGTATTCATAAAATACTTCCATCCTGTTCAGCAATACATGCCCGGTAAAACGCAACCGGTTTTCCAGAAAATTATCAAACAGGTTTTCATGCACCCGTCCGTGATTCAATCCCCTTGCTTTCAGGTCAGCGGTCAGGCGGTGTACACCGGCATGGGCGGAATCAAAACGGAAAGAACCGGTATCCCCAATGACCCCGGCATAAATACACTCCCCTATTTCGGTATTGATCTTATCAGCATATCCGGATCCGGTGATCAGGTCATAAACCATCTCACAGGTAGAACTTTTCGAGGTATCACTGACACCGTAATCAAAAGAGACCACATCGGGTTCCTGGTGATGATCGATCAATATTTTGGTACAAGTGAGTTGTTTCAATTTTTCCGTCATCGTTTTGGTGCGATGAAAAATATTAAAATCAAGACAAAATAACCATTCCGCTTTATCCAAAATAGCTTCTGCTTTTGGCTTGTCTTTTTCAAAGTCCACCACCTCTTTTACGCCGGGCAGCCAATTCACCCAGCCAGCCCAGTTGGTTGGCGAAATAACGGTGACAGTATGACCGAACTGTGCCAGGAAATGTTTTAAGGCCAGGGTAGAGCCCATGGCATCTGCGTCCGGCTTCTGGTGCATCGTAATGACAATTGACCGGGGTACGGTTAGCAAGGGATATATTTCCTGTATCGGTTTCATGGTAAACGGGTGCAAAAGTAGGTAAATCGGCCCAGAGTAAAGGAGCAATAGTCAATAACTCCGGCTCCGGCTTATTTAACTTGAGAACGGGAACTCTAGACTGACAGGTTTCCCATACCTTTGCGGCCGAAAAAACAAACAACGTAACTATGAGCAATCGAACATTTACCATGGTCAAACCGGATGCTTTTAAAAATGGGCATGCCGGCGCAATCCTGGACCGTATTTTACAGGAAGGTTATAATATCAAAGCGCTTAAAATGACAAAGCTGACCCCGGAGAAAGCTGCCGAGTTTTATGTTATCCATAAAGAGCGGTCTTTTTTCAAGGAATTGGTTGACTTTATGTGTGAAGGGCCCATCATTGCAGCGATACTGGAAAAGGACAATGCAGTAGAAGATTTCCGTAAACTGATCGGGGCCACTGATCCGGCTAAAGCGGAGGAAGGAACGATCCGTAAGCTCTACGCTGCATCCGTAGGCGAAAATGCTATTCATGGAAGCGACAGTGATGAAAACGCAAAGATCGAAGGTGACTTTATGTTTTCTATGCTGGAGCAGTTCTGATAACTATCCCTTAAATAAAAGACAGGCATCACTGAAGTAATGCCAGTCTTTACATGCGCCAACGTATACCGACCGCAGTTAGAAATATTTTGTTTTTATCTGTATGCTTGTTTGTGCTTCAGCGCCATGGATAAAACTTGCTTTTTTATAGGATGGCGGGCCAAAAGTACCGGAAGCATTATTAGAAAACCCATACCCTTCCTTGGGGATTCCGAGCATATTTTTATCCATTTTCTGGTTATTATTTTCATCATGGAGTATGGCAATGGCATAGCTGCCCGGCGGCACACTTTTAAAAATGATGGTGGCACTCTTCTCAACGATATAGGCTTTTTGTTTGCCAAATGCTTTTGTTGCATCATCCGGATAGCCCTTACCGTCCTTAAAAAGGCTGACCAGCACTACCCCATCATTTGAATGAAGACGGATGATCGTTACTTTCAGGTTTTGATCGATAGGGGGAGTAAAAGAGGTAAAAGGACTCGCCAGGAAAATTGCCAGTAAAAAGCGTACCAATACTTTTATCATTCTTGAATATATGTATATAACTTTTAACAAGGTTTCCGGATATTAGTTTGATCTGTTGATTTAATTACCATTATGGCTGTTCGAACCAAAACTCATGTGATTTCAGGTGTTTGATCATATCTCCATTTTTCAGGATTAGACTGGCACTTAATTTCAGATCATATTTTCCCTTACCCAGGTTTATTTCGCTATAGGGCATAAATAATTTAAGATCGTTGAAAATGGCTTCGGGATAAATTGGTTTGATGGTTTTATACACAGCTAATTGCCCCGATTTACTCCGGTAAGTTGAGCTGATGCCATCGATCTTATCCCCGTTCTTTTTTTCAAAATAGACTGCCATATAACAATCCACATCCTTCAGGTTGATGGCGGTAAAGTTTATATGGATCATCATGCCGTTTTTGCCGCCTTCCGTCACATCATAGTCGATCCAGAGTTTGCTTAAAGTGGCACTGGCCTGCGCACCAGACTCTACATCCGCCGGGCTACCTGGTTTGCTGTATTCAAAATCGTAGTGGGTAAGCCGGTCAATGATTCCACCCTGTTTATAGATCAGTTTGGCATCCATGGACAGGTCATAAATACCGGGTTCCAGGTCCAGTTCACTATAGGGCATGAACAACTGCAGGTCTTTATACACAGCGGGATCGTAAGCGGGTTTGATGCTTTTATAAACAGCCACATCCCCTTCTGAGCTTTGAAATTTCTTGTTCTTATCTTTTAGAAAGCCGGCTATATCATCATTGTATTCAAAATAGATCGCCACATAGACATCCATTTCTTTCATATTGAATGCAGAAAAACGGAGATGAATTCTCATCCCGAGTATCCCTTCTTCTTTTACACCATAGTCCACCCAGATGGAATCGAAACTGGCCCGGGGGTCGGCCGGGTTGTTGGCAGCAATCGCATGAGCTGAAACAGCGAGGAAAAATGTAAACAGACAACTGATCTTTTTCATTGCCCGGACAAGTTACAAAAAATCATTTGTCTGTAAAACGTGTTATATTTTTTTTATTGGGAGGTAAGAAAAAAGTATTAATTCTAAATCTCTCTCAGGTCAGTCCGTTTATTATCTACCGGCGTTACTTTATATCCTTCTTTCCGGAGTAAATTAATAAGGCCTTTCTCGCCGGGCAAATGACCGGCACCAACGGCTATCACGAGCGATTTATTAGGTAATAAGTTCTTTAATTTGGCTACCCAGTTCCGGTTCCGGTTACCCAGCAAAACATCTTCATATTGCATCATTCCTTCATCACTTTTTGAGATCATATCACCCAATTTTTCCAGGTCCTGCTCTTTATAAGCTTTCATCAATTCTTTGAATTCTTTATCGCCTTCCGATTTTTCATCGCCGCCGGAAATACTTTTTAATAACTCCCGGGCCTGTAACTGGTAGGGAATGCTGTCAAAAATGCTCATCTGGTAAGCCATTGTTTCAAGGCCTTCGATCCGCTTCCCCTTTTTCTTTGCTTCTTCCATTACCAGTTGCTCCATGGCCACCTGCTCATCGCAAACCATACTGGCTTCCATCAGGAGGGAGGAGGCTACTAACGGTTTATAAGTTTCCAGTACGGAAAATGGCAGCATGGTAATATGAGCTTCAAAATATTCTTTTGCCAGCTTGTATTCTGCCGGACTTAAAAGATCTGCCAGCGTCGTATCATTATTCATCTTCATTTTCTGCATCGCACCGATCATTTCAAATAAATTATCCATATCCAGCTCGAGATAAACCCGGTCTGCATCCTCAATAGCTTTTGCCAGGTTGTTACTTAGAAATGCATCGTCCTTACAGATCATATGGACTGTACCAAACAAGTAAGAAGGTTTTTCCAGGCCATTGCCACTGATCTTCCACAACAAAGTATTGTCAGCACCTTTTTGTTGGGTGAATGCAGAAAGAGAAACAAGGGTGACTAATAATCCTGTACTTAATCGCTTCATCGGGATAATTTTAAGCAAATTACTAAAAGATGCTGATGGGCTAACCCGGTAAAAGGTTGTTTATTAAGCCACCCATCATTTATTTACTGCATGATTCCTGCAAACTCCCTTCCAATTGCTAATAAGTGCCGTTGTGTCAGCAAGTACTCCTTTTTTACCAGGAAGATAACTGAAGTCACCGCTGAATAGCTTATTATCTTGACAAAAAAGCGGAACCGATTAATTGACCACCGCTTCCTCCCCATATAGCTGGTTAGTAAATTTTAGTGAAGGAGACGGAATAAATGCACCCAGTTCTAAGGCCTCCCATTTCTCATCCACCGCTTTTATCGTTTCCTTGTTGGCAACAATAATATTGGGCCAGTCCCTTTGAAAGTCATCCAACTCCTTTGTTTTACGGGTACCATCTAATCCCATGCAGGCAGAATATAAGTTTTGAGTTCGGGGTTCGGAGTTCGGAGCTGGTCGTTTACAAAGGTGATTATCTCTTTTTGGATCGAGATTGTTGCAGAAACGCCATAAAGCGGTTGTCAAATCATTGGCATCTACTGTATGTTCTACATATAAAATCATTTTCACTGATTCTGTTTCGGGTAGTGCACAAATTTGATCATGCAATTCTTTTATATGCCCTGCTCTGTTTTTTTCAACAGAAATTATTACACAAGGGATTTCTTTTTTTAACAATGAACTATTTACGGCATTTATTTCGGAGAATTTTTGTAATAACAGCGTATCGCTAAACCCCAAACCCGAAACCCCAAACACATACTCTTCAGCTTTTTCTTCCTCGTACTTCGTTGTTCCATCAATACACATTTTTCCTCCAAAACCGAGTTTGCTACAGCTATGATCCAGTACATCCATCGGTCCGCTGGCAAAGGCAATATCTGTTGCGGGGTTAAGGTTTTTGAAAACATATTTTGCCAGGGCTTCATAGTCCTGGATCTTCACGCCTTCATCGGCCATCACCAATATTTTATTAAACATCATTTGCCCGGCTCCCCACATAGCATTCATTACTTTTTGTCCCTGGCCGGCGTACTCTTTTTTGATCTTTGTGATCACCAGGTTATGGAATACTCCTTCCACCGGCATATCCATATCCATTATTTCAGGGACCATAGTCATTTTGATCGGGGCGAGAAATATTCTTTCTGTCGCCTTTCCCAACCAGGCATCTTCCTGGGGAGGAATACCAACGATGGTAGCCGGGAACACCGGATTTTTTTTATGCGTGATGGCAGTTATATGAAAACGGGGATAGAAATCCGGGAGAGAATAATAACCTGTATGATCGCCGAAAGGTCCTTCCCAGATCAAATCATCACCCGGGTCTACATAGCCTTCAATAATAAAATCGGCATCGGCTGGCACTTCCACATCGGGCTGCGTGATACATTTTACCAGCTCTACTTTTCTCTTTCTTAAAAAACCCGCTAACATGTACTCGTCCACATTTTCCGGTAAGGGTGCGGTGGCTGAATAGGCATAGACCGGGTCACCACCCAATGCCACTGCCACGGGCATACGTTTATTCAGTTTTTTATATTCATTAAAATGTTTGGCTGAAACTTTATGTTTATGCCAGTGCATGCCCGTTAAGGTTGGACCAAACACCTGCATCCGGTACATACCAACATTACGGGAGTTGTTATTCGGGTCTTTTGTATGAATGATCGGTAAGGTAACAAAGGGTCCGCCGTCTTTGGGCCAGCAGGTAATGACGGGCAACTTTGTTATATCCGGTTCTGCCATCACCACTTGCTGGCAATCTCCTCTCCCGCTTTTTACTTTGGGCATCCAGCTGGCAAATTGCCCCAGTTTCGGAAGGAGTTTCAATTTATCGAGAATGCCTTCTTTGGGAGAAGATAAAAGATGAAATAGATTTTCGATCTCTTTGGCTACATCATCCAGATTCTCCACACCCAGTGCCATACACATTCTTTTTTCGCTACCGTATGCATTCATCAATACCGGGAAATCATAACCTGTGTTTTCAAACAACAAGGCTTTACCTCCGTTACCTGATTTACTGACCCGGTCTGTTATCTCTGCTATTTCCAGGTACGGTTTGACATATGTTTTGATCCGGACCAGTTCGCCGGCTTTTTCCAGTGCGTCAATAAATTGTTGCTGATTTTTCCAGGCCATACTATTTTGTAAATGATACAAAGGTATAACAGAACCTGTAAGGAAATGTTCAGAAGAAAAGGAACATCAATATACCCTGGGGCAGCCCAACTGTCTTTTATTTCCGCCGCCACCACCACCGCCACCACCGGAGCCTGTTCCAAGGCGATAGGTTAAATGGATACCGGTGAAATAATAATAATCTTTGCTTTTGGGACTTCCCCGTTGCTGGTCTTTTCCGGGATACACCAAACTGCCGCCTACTTCATTACTGCGAAAAGAGAGTTCAACTGCTTTACTTCCCCGGGCTGCTAATAAATCTGCCGGGTCAATATAGTTTTTACTTACATCATCAAGGTAATCTGTAAATAGTTTTCTAAGGCCTCCTTCAATACCAACCCGGATATTATCGCCAAGGGCAAACTTAACGCCACCGCCAAAAGGAATGGCAAATTGGGTGAGACCATATGGAGCACGGTCAGCATACCCGGCAATGTCCTGCCCTTCTGTACTCAGGGGTTTCAGCATTTGTTTCTGCCCCGCGGCATCATAGGTATAGGGATCGAATTTAAACATCGCCAACCCGGCAAACAGGTAAGGCGTATACCTAACTTCATCCAGGTTCAGCAGGTTGTACTCGCCTATTGCACTGAATTCTAAAATACTTGTTTCAAAAGAGAGATTACGTAATTTCAAATCGGCTTTTTCACTATACCGGTCAGCACCACCTACCACGGCGTAAGTAAGCCCTCCCCTGAGCATGAACCTGTCGGTAAACTCGTAATTAATTGTTACTCCAACAGCACCGTTGGTCACTTTTTTAGGAAATATCTTATCGGTAAGGTCGCCGAGGTAAGCAGCAGCACCACCAAATAATCCTACATGTACCCGCTGCGCCATTGCAGAAGAATACAGGATAACAATAAACATCAATAAAAAAAATTTTCTCATATACACCCCTTCAATTTTTACAAAATTAAGTAAACAAGGGTTTATATCGCACGACGATAAAAACAGTAGGTAGGATATGGAAAAAGTAACTAATAGGCAACGTTTCGGGGGCAACGCTGACTCCCAACAGATCTATTACTTCTGAACATGCTGCCCAGGTTGCTGAGCTTCATCTCCAATGTTGTACCCAAAAAATAATACCAGTCCGCTTCGCTTGGAGTACCCCGCTGATCACCCTGTGAAGGAAACAAAGGTCTGCCACCAGGTAGTTCATCAGCCCGGTAAGCCAATTCTACAGCGATAGTACCTCTTTGCTGTTGCAATACATTCGCATCAACAAAATGCGAGCTGACATCATCAATATAATCAGTGAATGATTTTCGCTGGCTGAATTCGAAACCGACATTTAACCCATCACTAATAGCAAATTTTGCGCCACCTCCGATAGGTAAGGAGAATTGAGTTAATTTATAAGGCTTTTGCTCTGGGAATTGCGACAATCCCTGTCCTTCTGTACTCAATGGTTTAAGAAAGGTTTTTACCCCGTTTTTATCCAAAGTCCATGGATTAAAATGGAAAATGGCGATACCGCCGAACAGGTAGGGTGTAAAACGACCTACTGACATATCCAGTATCGTTACTTCAAGACCGAGATAGGCTTCTTTAATAGAACTGCTAAAGGAAAGATTACGCGATTTAAGATCATCCCTGTTCCATTTATCAGCGGCTTCAATTTTCCCTGCACTAATGCCACCCCGTAAAGTGAACCAGCGATTCAATGGCTTGCGGATAAAAACACCGCCAGCAAAATTAGCATGGCGAAGGGTAAAACTGTTGGGTTGCAAATCTCCCTGGTAATTAATAACACCCGTAAAAAGTGAAATAGTGGCAGCTTTATCCTGCTCCTGGGCGGGCGAAGAATAACCAATGCATATGCAAAGAAGTACGAACAACAGGGTGCGTGTTTTCACAGGATTAGGATTACGGATTTAAATGATACGGTGTACCGGACTCATAACGTATAAGCCGTCAAAATCGTATCAATAGGCCGTTTTTTTTGTAGAAAGGGTGCCCAAAATATTTTAGCATTTGTAAATCACAGCAGGCAAATATTTCATCTCATGCTGGCTTGAGCCGCATTCATGTAAGCGTAAACTCTGTATTTATTGTACTGTAGAAGAGACAGAAACGTCGAATTTTATTAGAATTATCGCAGTAATAAAGCTGATTCTGCGATGCGGGTATTTTTTTACCTTTTAAATACCGACAGGTTTATTTTTTAAACAGGCCGGTATAATTAATACCAAGGCCGGGCTGATCTGAATAGCTGATCTTTCCAAAATCATAGCCGATACCTGTTGCCAGGTCTTCTGCCAGTAATAAAGGTCCATCCATATCCACCTCATCGATAAACGGGAGGAGGTGTGCAATTGCCGCAGAGCCGATGGTAGATTCATTCATACATCCCACCATTACTTTCATCCCAAGTTCTTTTGCTTTATCGATCATCCGACGGGCTGGGGTTATTCCGCTACACTTGGTGAGTTTTATATTGATGCCATGAAAATATGCAGCACATTTTTCAACATCTTTTTCAAACACACAGGATTCATCAGCATACAAGGGTAAGGGTGATTGCCTGTATAAAATTTTCATGCCGTCCCAATCCTCTTTGGCCAGTGGTTGTTCTACCAGCTCCACTCCCAGTTCCTGCAGTTGTGGAATTAATTGTAATGCGGTCTCCACATCCCAGGCAGCATTGGCATCTACCCGTAAGGTTGCAGCTGTATTTGCCCGCAATGCTTTTACAATCGCCAGGTCATCTGCTGTTCCTACTTTTATTTTATAGATCGGCCAGGGTTTTTCTTTCATCTTGGCTACCATTTTTTCAATACTATCTATTCCGATCGTATAATCACAAATGGGATTCTTTGAAGGATCGCCGCCCCAGAGCTCATACAATTTTTTCTTTTTCATTTTACCATAGATATCCCAGGCGGCGATGTCCAATGCACAAACCAAAAAAGGGTTTTGCGGGAGTAAATGATGAAGATAATGCCAGTAGCGTTCGGGGTCGGTGAAGGCAAATTTTTCTATAAATGGTTTCTTCGCTTCCAGGTCTTCGATCATTTTTTCTACCGGGATATTATAATAAGCAATGGCCGGGGCTTCACCATAGCCTTTAATACCAAAATGTTCCAACTCAACTATTAGTGTTGGCTGGTGCGTTTTTGTTCCCTTGGAAATGGTAAAGGGGTGACGAAATTCAAGATTATATGGCCAGTAGGAAACTTTCATAACAGAAATTTTTTAAATTAAATTTTTGGACTGAAATCATCTGACAGTAAAACTAAACAATAGGTGAAATATTTTTTTAATTATTGCCGCCCCTTATTACTTCCCGGGTCTGTTAGCAAAGCAGCTGACCGTCAATCCTTTTCCAAAAACGATTATCTTTTAAGAAAATAGAACTGCGTTATGAAGTGAGTAGCAAATTTGCGCTGTAATAATGATCCCTTTTAGTAGCATGAAAAATACCGGAGGAATTATTACCACAGCAGCATTCTTAAGGTTGTTATTTTTTGAAGGCTCCCTATCCCCTGCCGCTGTGTGCAACATAGCCACCCAATTCTTCATTGAATTCTTTTTCTTTTACCAGGTCCTCCAATGAAATATGCATCCGGTATTGCCAGTAATTTTTGGGATTGGCCGGGTTGTTTATTCTTTCATCCTGCGGGTTTTCCCGGCGGAGCAGTTCACTCATCCCAAGTATATCCTGTAACTGGAAGATGCTCCACATGGCCGGAGAATATAAATGCTGCAACACCACAGCCCGGTTGATCCAGGGTTCGCAATAATAAGGGGCATCGCCCCATTGTCCCAGCACGTGATTGTAAAAATGCTGGGTTTGCTCCCGGTTTTCCTCCCACCAGGCCCTGATCGTACTCATATCATGGGTAGATGGCGTAATGACCGACATATAGGGCGCATCATTGGGATGGAAAAATTCTTTCTTCGGATCCTTTGGCATCCGTTGAATTTCCAGGCTAAGAATACCGAGCTGGTTCATGACATCCGGCACACAATGTGGCACCATACCGAGGTCTTCACCGCATACCAGCATATTAGTGGCTGCTTTTAGTTGCGGCAGCTTATGCATGGCTTCTTTAAACCAAAAATCATCCTGGCGACGGTAGAAATAATTAACGTAGAGGGTTTTAAGTTTTTCCTGTACATGCGGGATCAGGTGCCGGTAAGAAGCTGTTTTCTCCATCGAGATACGGAAATGAAATTCCTGTCCTTGTGAATTTTCTTCTTCAAATAAAATGACGTTGGAGATCAGGTCAAACAAACCCAGTTTCAATTGTTCATTTTCCGGTGTTTCCTCTTCTGAAGCAAAACACTCTTCTATTTGTTGCTGCGATTCATATTCCATTTCCAGGTCATACACACCAAATTCATTGGAGATCAGGAATTTTTCTTTTACTGATTCGGCCAGTTCGCCAAAAACCTCGTACAACACTTCATCGGTTATAAAGGGACGGCAATAGCGCTTGTAGTCGAACCAGATACCGTTCTCGCCAAACTCGTTGATATGTAAAGGGAGGCAAGGAACAAATCGTCCCATGATGCCTTGTACCGCATTGGCAGGAATGCTCCAGATACGGAAGAAACCGAGAATATGATCGATACGAAAGGCATCAAAATAATTGCTCATCTGCTCAAAGCGTTGCTTCCACCAGGCAAAGCTATCTTCCTGCATTTTTTTCCAGTTATAGGTCGGGAAGCCCCAGTTTTGTCCTACCGCTGTAAAATCATCCGGTGGTGCCCCGGCCTGCCAGCACATATTATACATTTCGGGAGCCACCCAGGCATCGCAACTATTTCTGGAAATACCAATAGGAATATCTCCTTTCAGGACGATACCTTTCTTATGGGCATAATCTACCGCTTCTTTTAACTGCAGGTGCAGGTTGTATTGGTTGAAATAATAAAAACTGATCTCTTTATGGGCAGCCGATTTGGGAGAGCATAGTTTATCGATCTCTCCTTTATTGTAAATGCAGTTTGTTTTCCATTCTTCAAAGTAGGGGGTTTTGTACTTGTCCCGCAAGTAACAATAAGCTCCAAAAGATTCCAGCCAGTGCTTATTCTGCTTAAAAAATTTTTTGTAATCATCTGATTCAAAACAATCAGCACCCATTACCTCATATAATTTTCTCAATACCGAAAATTTATATTTCATCACTTCTTCATAGTCCACTTCAGGCAAATCGTTGAGCTGTTGCTGCTTCGCTTTCAGGGAACGAAGCTGCCCGGCATATTCCTTACCCGCCACTTTGGCCAGATTAATATAAAGGGGGTGTAATGCAAATGCCGAGATCGCTGAATAGGGATAGGAGTCCATCCAGGTGAAAGTGGACATGGTATTATTGATCGGGAGTAACTGAATCAGTTTCAACCCTGTCTCTTTAGCCCAATCAACCAATAGTTTTATATCTGCAAACTCCCCTACCCCAAAACTGTTTTTACTCCGCAGGCTGAAAACAGGAATAGCCACTCCGGCCCCTTTCCAGGTATTATTGGCAAGATGAACAAAGCCGTCATGCAGTATGGTCAGTTTTTTTGTAGCAGCATCGCTATAAACCAAACGGTTATTCCCTTCCTCGAAGCGGCTGATTTTTTTCTCCTTGGTATCATAAACGCCATACTTATAAGCAAGGGGGAAGCTACTACCTGAAAGGTTTAAACGAACTGTCCACCAATCAGCATCCAGGCTTAACAATACGGGCTTTTCTTCTGACCAATCGCCCAGTCTTTCGGCGTTGCCCAGGACACAAATCAACTGATGCTTATTCAGCAACGGAGCTTTTACTTTAAAAAGGTGGGTAAAGTTTTTATCAGCCGTGGCTTTTCCTTTGGAATAGTTGTTTTTTAGTAAAACGCGGTTAAATGCATCAGAATAAAAAACGTTTTCATATTCCCCGGCATGGTTCCAGGTATCCACCAGTTGTATTTCCTGCAGGTCTTTGCCTGTTATTTCAATCTGCCGGTCGTTACTCCATTCGTATAAATATTCTCCTTCTTCATTCTTCAGTATGTATTTATAGGAAATATTCTTTTCGAGTTCTTTCTTTTTTAGTTCAATCGTTCCGGCCCAGAATTCTTCACTGAGATAATCGAGCGGAAGCGCTTTTAACGGGTCATTGTTTCCTAGCTCGTCGGTGTTGCCGGTGATCCATAACGTCTGGCCAAACCGGGTATGAAATCGTAAGTAAAATTGGATATTCATTGCAATCGTTGGTTCTGTAATTAAGGGCAATTGTTGTGTTTTTGAAACACAACGTTACGAAAATAGAAAAAACCTCTCAAGGTTCGTACTTTTATTTGAAAGAAACCCGGAAAAAATTGCAGCAAACCTATGAGTATTAGTTATAAAAGATGGCAAAACTATTTTCTTTTTTGCCTGGGGCTCTTTGCCGGTACAGCCTTTTGTATGAAATGGATGGAAGGTGACTTTTGGCAGGGCGGTCAGCAGTTTACTATTATTGGATTGGAAATAACCGATCCAAAAGAGAAAGTAGTAGCGATCCTGGCTGGCCTGGACAGACCGGTAAAAATGATCCTTCGGTATCACCTGTATTTTGATTTTGCTTTCATGGCAGCTGTGTATCCCGGTATAGCCGCTTTATGTATGATGGCGAGGGATAAGTCCGGTAGTTCTTTGGTACGAAAACTCCTTTTTATATTGGCCATATTACAGACCCTGGCATGTGGCTGTGATATCGCTGAAAATATTTACTTGCTTCGGTGGATAAGCAACCCCGTCATCGGTGATGAGTTTGGTTTATATCATCTCGTAGTCTATACCAAATGGATCATAGCATTGAGCGCTGCATTGATCGCTATTCCGTTTGCCATACGAAAAAGAAAACGGGCAATGGCGTGAACGTTGATTCCAAAATAATATATGCAGACCCGTTGAAAACTCTTTTTTTCATTTAGTCATGCAGCCTTATTTTTGCACTGTCGCAGCCGGTTTTGGCTGGAAACATAAATTTTGAAATGATGGAACAAACAAAAAAATACAAAGGATTCTGGTGGTTAGTTTGCCTGGCTTCTACCGCTGCATTGATTCTTGCCATTTTCACCCATTGGGAATGGCTTACCCTGATCCTCCCCTTCCAGACCACTGCTTTTGTGAAGGCAATGGATATCATGTAAAGCTTGTTTGTTATTTCGATATAGTATTTAGCCCCGGATCAGTTCGGGGTTTATTTTTTTAGATCCGGCACATTACTTGTTTTGATATAACTATTCTAATTTTAACAAAACATTTTAAACCCACTTTTATGAGAAAAATACTACTTTTTTTCGTTGCTATCCTTGTTATCACTACTTCTTTTACTTCCCTTCCTGCTGCTTCTGTTATTCCTGTTACTGTTCCAACAGAAAATCCTGATCCAGGAACCGTAAAAACAGCTGTAGCGTCTTTCAATGCCTTATCCAAAGCGGAAAGAAAGGCAAAGATCAAAGCGGCTAAAAATGAATTAAAGGCTTATAAAGCAGCTAAAAAAGCAGGCAAAGAACCCAGTACCAATACCATTTTGCTTGTTATACTGGCTATCTTATTACCACCTTTGGCGGTGTATCTTCACCAGGGAGAGATCAACAAGAAATTTTGGATCAGTTTATTGCTGACCCTGCTATTCTGGTTGCCCGGTGTCATTTATGCCCTGATCGTTATCCTGGGTAACGGTGGCTAGTAAAAATTTCCCCAACATGTAGAGCGGTTCACCTTTGGGGAACCGCTCTTTTAGTTATACATCGTAAAATATGTATCTTCCGGGGATGAATTTTCGTATACCATGGAAGGGAGTGATAGCCTGTAGTATCGTTGTTCTGGGCGTGCTTATTGTAGCCAGTTTGTTCGATATTGTAATCGCTGTACTCAACCCCCGTTTTTATTCTACTGCGGCTTTTATCGTCATCTTTGGCGTAGCCGGTATTTTTGCGGGTGTAATAGGCTATATGCAGGGTATCGAAAAGGCAAATCCGAAAAATGAAACTGCCCGCTGGACTTTAATTATCCTGCTTATCGGGTTCGGCCTGCTCTTCTTTTTTTTACTTGCCAGAATAGAAGGAGGTGAATACGAAGCTGCTTTCAAGTCATATGGAATAACGACAGCACTTTCCAGTTTGCTTTTTATGAAAGGGAAAATCAATTGACCGTACTCTTTATAGTCTGTTAGTTATTGATTGATACTGGTCTCTCCCTATCGGGATTGTTATTTACAAAAGATAAAATAGATTACCAGGTCTGGCAAATTTCCGGATTACACTTTGAGAAATGCCGGCCCCTCCCTTATCGGGTGACCGGCATTGCCTTAATTGGAAACGGATAATGATAGGTTGATTACCTGCTGAAACGACCCTGCGCCGTCCTTGTGTTTCTCCGGATATTCCAGAGATCAGCCGGGGTAAATGAACGTCTTTTTACTGCAGGCAGTTCGATATCTGTTGCCAATGTTTCTTTTACTTCTTTGACCAGGTTATTCAAAACTTCTGGTTCCATCTGTACAATAGATGGCATCAAATCAATTTTCATGATATTATGGTTTAATAAATTACACTATGTTTTTTTCTGAGCGATCAACCGGGAGAAAACACTAGAATCGTTACAAGAAGTGTTGCATTCAATCATCCGTAGCAAGCATGCTATAAACTCAGATTCGAGATGCAAATGTACGCAAAAAATACAGCTAACAAGCAAAACAACAGATAAATTATAAATGAAATTATAAAATCTTTTACTGTTTATAATTGACTGGTTTTATGGAAGTAAGATTTTTTTTGATTAAATAGAACCCGAAAAATGAATGGATAAGCAGCAGGAATAAAAAATATTTACTGCTTTAGTACAGCTATCGTAACCAACAGTTGCCCGGTATGCCGCATGGTATGTTCTGCTGCATGAAATAATAATCCTATAACCGTAGAAGGAATTTGTTTACGGCCCACTACCCTTTCATCAGTTAATGCAGCTTCACTGGTGTTTTTTAATTGTGTAAGTGCATGATCAACCTGTGCAGCAAAATACTGTATTAATAAAGCTAAATTAACCTGGTCATTTTGCTTTCCTTCTGCGGACAGGTAAGCTAATTGCTCCTCACTTAACAGCTCCCCTCTCGCATAAGTAAACAACCGGTCAAGTACACCCGAAAGGTGCTGCAAGTGAAAAGCCACGGAAGCTACGCCGGCGGGTGCAGACCATATTTTTTCTTCCGGGAAATTGAGCAGGGCCTGTCTGATCTCATGTCTTGCCTGCAACAAAGCATGCGCACACGGTTGCAGCAGCGCCGGTATATTAGCTACCGGACCTCGAAGCCAGTATTCAGGTTGTGCCGTATCAGCCATTTGTCAATCAATAAATAGTTATCAGGCCATCTGGTTCAAAAATAAAGGCAGCCCCGACTTCCAGTCACCATCGATATACAATTCAAATGAATAACGGCCGGCCGTATCAAATTTCAGTTGATTGAAATTGACAACAATATTCATAGAGGCAAACTGCCCGTTAGGCGGCGTACCGATCGTGATATTGCCCTCTATCGGTTGAATGATCTCTTTGCCGGCTGCATCGATCAGCCTGAGTTTAAAATCATGCGGGCCGGTTTCTTTAACACCAAAACGCATACGGCAGGCAATGGTACAAGCAGGGTGCGCTACCGGGAACTGTTTAGCATTGATACTGTCAAAAGTGCCTACAATAGTCAGCTTTGAGTTATTGTCTTGGGCAAAGTCGGCAAGAGTAAAAATTTCTATTTCCATAATTTGCTTTTAAAAGTAAGAAAATACTGTAACCGCAAAAAAAGCACCATTTATAAAAAGTCTGCCAAATAAGCAGGGAATTATTACTCCCCGGCATTAACTGCTGATAGTAACTTGTTTGTTTGGAGAATAACAGCTGGCAATATGAAGTTAATGTTAAAATCCCTGACCAGGTAAATTAACCAAACAGCAAAACTATACTGTCAGCTTCATTCATTTTTGTTTAAATTTATTAAAACAGGCTGCCATAAGGTTGTCAGTAGCTGCCGGTAGATTTGTAAGCATTTACTACATTAAAAGAACTATCATGGAACAAACGACACTTTCTGCCCCAACTTTATTTCCTGTTAAGCCTTTTGCCGGCTCATCGGAAAATGATTTTGATTTTTTATCCGGGAAATGGAAAGTGCATAACCGAAAATTAAAAACAAGACTGGCCGGTAATCATGAGTGGATCGAATTTAAATCCGAACTGCATATGCGAAAAACACTGAACAGCTTTGGTAACGTGGAAAATTATTATGCCAGCTTTGACGGGAAGTCTTTTGAAGGAATGGCGATCCGCCTTTTTAACCCGCTTACAAAACTGTGGACCATTTACTGGATCGATAGTAATAACTGCAGTATGGATGAACACCCTGTTACCGGTTCTTTTGAAAACAGGGTGGGAAAGTTTTATACTAATGATATGTATAATGGTATACCGATCGTAATGCTGTTCCAATGGGATGCTACCAACCCGGAGCACCCGGAATGGTAGCAGGCATTTTCAGCGGATTCCGGAGCAAGCTGGGAATGGAACTGGAAAATGAAATTAACCAGGATCGAATAAGTAATAAAGGAATAAGAGCCACTTGTAAAGTAATATTCTTCTATAAAAAAAGATAGGATTCGATTGCGTTTTACGGTTTTCATATTCCCGTGCAGCTAATGGATGACCATTGGCAAATGATGCATCAGCCGGATAGCATAAAGAAGCTGGTAGAAAAGAAAAAAACTATTCAGGATTTACAAGTCATTACTGATTGCGTAGAATGTCATTGATGATTTTAATGTGGTGATAAATATGAATAGCAATTACCCTGCGGGCCTGTTTTACCTTCACATCACCAAAAACAGGATGCGTAAAAAAATGAGCAGGGTTTAATTTGTCGAATAACTCTGCTTTTTGTTTTGCTTTTTCAAATAATCCGGTGATATTGGCCATGGTTGTCTCTCCGGCAGGTTTTACAGAGTCGGGTACTTTCGCCTTGCCTCTTGGAATTTTCCCCAGCGTTAAGACGATTGTACGTTTCAAGTTGAATGTACTTTTATAATTTTCAGGGTTAGACTGCTCTGCAGCACTGATCATTTTTATAAAGGCCAGCAAACTATGCTCCATATGCCAGCCAACAGTAACCTGTGATATAGTTTCCTTCTTCTGGTCAATGAAGGGGAGTTTATTCTCCAATTCGTTTATTAACGCAGCAAGATTTTTCATTTAACTTCTTTTGACAAACATACCGAAAGAAGTTGGTGCGTGAGACAGGGAGTAAGGGGTTGGACTAACCACAACATTTTAGCAGCCTTGTTGCGTGTCTTACGCACCAAGGGTTTGGAGCCTGGTTTCTTAGCTATAGTCTATTATATTTTTTGCAAACTGAATCTAAAATTATTGTTGCGCCTCATTTGGTCTTTTATCTACTTCATAAATCTCTGTTGAATAAGCTACCGATTTTATTTTAAAACTTTCGTTTTCTTAATGGATATTATTTCAGATTGTGTTAACATAAAAACTGTATCCTTATTGATATCATATACCTGAATTGGTTCATTGCAATATGCATTAGCCTTTTTAAAGGATAAATCACATTTATCCTTAGCTAATTGAAAATAACTAAGACTACTATGTGTTATCTGCCCGGTTCCTTTAAACCAAAAGAAAGCGTTATTGTCATCAAGCCTTTTTTCTTCAATTACAAAAATTTTATTTTCTTTCGGATTCAAATTTACATTGCAGCTCATCGTGCTTATAGCTATAATTACAAAAAATACCTGTTTATTGGTTCTTTTCATTTTACAATATTATATACTTTATAACCATCGACAGCTCTGTTACGAATGTTCTCATAAAAGTTATTTTTGGAGAAAACTCGTCAAGAAATTGGTGAGTCAGACAAGCACCATGGCGAAAGGAAAGAAATTTTCTTCCCCGACGAGTCTTTTCCCGGATACAGTAACTAACTTCAAGCCTTTCCGAAGAGGGACTCGTAGCTGCGGGTGGTAAAAGAAGATATCCTTAAACCATGTGGTCGGTGAAATACAAACACCGACCACTGCGTGCAACGCACCAATCCGTTGGTCAGAAAATATATCGTACATTGAAGCCTTGTAAAATATACACTATGTCATACAGAAGTTATAATAAGTTTACTGTTGCTTTATTTTTTATCCTGTTGATCACCACAACGGGCTGCATCAGTGAAAAAAAGATGAACAGATATGTAACGAGCCGATATGGGAAAAATATCGATCTTAAAAAGATCAAAAGTGATTATATAACCATTACCTCGCCATTAAATACGGAAAGTACTGTCCCTTCACAATCAGTTAAAAAAACTAAAAAAGTTCTCCCATTTATCATTTATATCAGGATTTATTACCAGACCTCCTGCACACTTAATCCCAGGATCCCGATCAACCAGTTTAGCACTGCCTTTTCCTCCTATGCCAATACTAAAAAGTTAAATGGAAAATTAAATGGCGGAAAACTAGAATTAAGTATTGATAAAGTACCTCTCTCTTTTTCTTACAATGATGACACCCATATTCTGTTATTGGTACACTGGTCAAAAATATATCTTTTGCCACAGAACGAGGAGATGACAATATCTTACAAAGAAACGGGAAGCAATGGTGTTGAAACAAAAAAAGGTGTCATTACCTTACCCGACCCGAACAAAATAAAAGTTACCCGTTATTATCAATCAGTCAGAAACGCTACAAGCGAATATTTGACTCAATACGAAGAGAATATTAAAGCAATGGCAAGGTCTGCGGTGGATCAGTTAATGACAGCGTTATAAACCTTATTTTTTTCCGAAGTGTCCCACTGCTGGGTTTCCTAAAATCTGAATCTGCTGTTGGAGGGGAGATGTAGGAAAGAAGTTGGTGCGTGAGACATGTACCAAGGCGGAAAAAGAAATTGGTGCGTGATATACGCACCGAAGCTAAAATAAGAACCTATTATTAAATAAAAGCCCTTACGAATTTCGCAAGGGCTTTACCAATAAAGTTATTTCAATAAAGATACTATTCTTACTTCACCTCCTCATACGGCACATCCGTCACATTATCTTCCTGCTTTGCATTTGCAGAAGCCTGACCATTATCCTGTCCATCTCCTTCGGCCTGCGGTGCCTGCTCTTGTGTATTCTTATACATATCCTCACTGGCCGCTGCCCATGCAGCATTTAATGCAGCAAGATGTGTATCAATACCAGCTATATCCTGGGCCTTATGAGCTTCTTTCAGTTTTTCAGCGGCCTGCTCGATAACAGCTTTCTTTTCTGCAGGTATCTTTTCGCCGTATTCTTTTAATTGTTTCTCGGTCTGAAACACTAAGCTATCGGCCTGGTTCAACTTTTCAACTTTTTCTTTCTCAACCTTATCGGTTGCTTCATTGGCTTTGGCTTCCGCTTTCATTTTTTCCACTTCCTCCTTACTTAATCCAGAACCTGCTTCAATATGGATCTTTTGTTCTTTACCGGTGCCTTTATCTTTGGCGGTAACGTGTAAGATACCGTTGGCATCAATATCAAATATCACTTCGATCTGTGGTAAACCTCTTGGTGCCGGTGGTATGCCATCGAGGTTAAAAATCCCGAGGCTCTTATTATCCTTCGCCATACTTCTTTCTCCCTGCATCACATGTATCTGTACACCGGGCTGATTGTCACTGGCGGTTGAGAATACTTCCGATTTTTTAGTGGGTATCGTTGTGTTAGAAGGGATCAGCGTTGTCATTACACCTCCCATGGTCTCGATACCGAGTGAAAGTGGTGTTACATCCAGCAACAATACATCTTTGATCTCACCGGTCATTACTGCACCTTGTATGGCTGCACCTACGGCTACCACTTCGTCCGGGTTTACACTGCGGTTAGGTTTGCGACCAAAGAATTTTTCTACGATCTCCTGCACTTTCGGGATACGGGTACTACCTCCTACCAGGATCACTTCATCAATGTCTGTTACGGGTAACCCGGCATCTTTTAATGCTGCTTCGCAGGGTTTCAAACAACGTGCAAATAAATTATCAGCCAGTTGTTCAAATTTTGCACGGCTCAGTTTTTTTACTAAGTGCTTGGGCACGCCGTCCACAGCAGTGATATAGGGCAAATTGATCTCTGTTTCAGATGAAGAAGACAGTTCCACTTTGGCTTTTTCAGACGCTTCTTTCAAACGCTGTAAAGCCATCGGGTCTTTACGCAGATCGATCGCTTCGTCTTTTTTAAATTCATCAGCCAGCCAATCCATGATCACTTTATCAAAGTCATCACCACCGAGGTGGGTATCACCATTGGTTGATTTTACTTCAAATACACCATCGCCCAGTTCCAGTACGGAGATATCGAATGTACCACCACCAAGGTCAAATACGGCGATCTTCTGGTCGTGCTTGCCTTTGTCAAGGCCATAAGCCAGGGCAGCGGCCGTAGGCTCGTTCACAATCCGGCGAACGGTCAGGCCGGCAATTTCACCTGCTTCTTTTGTCGCCTGGCGCTGGGCATCGTTGAAGTAAGCCGGGACAGTAATAACGGCTTCGGTCACTTCATAACCCAGGTAATCCTCGGCGGTTTTCTTCATTTTCTGGAGAACCATGGCTGATATCTCCTGCGGCGTGTAGAGCCTGCCATCTATGTCAATTCTGACAGTATTATTGTCACCTTTGGCTACTTTATAGCTCCAATGGCTAATCTCTTCCGTCACTTCATCAAACTGGCGGCCCATAAAACGCTTCACCGAAGTGATGGTATTTTGAGGGTTAGTAATGGCCTGGCGTTTGGCCGGGTCACCCACTTTACGTTCGCCATTTTTCAAAAAAGCCACTACTGACGGGGTTGTGCGACGTCCCTCGTCGTTGGCGATCACCACCGGCTCGTTGTTTTCCATAACAGAAACACAGCTATTGGTGGTTCCAAGGTCTATTCCAATTATCTTTCCCATGTTGTAAAATTTTAATGAGTTCGTTATAAGTAGTCAATCATTATGCCGCCGGGCAGGAAAGTGCAAAATTGTCAGTATGATTTTTCTTAGGCTGACAGGCCATGGGCCGGGAGGCTAAATCAGGAGAGTTTGGAGGGTGACCCTGGCTCGGATTTAGCCTTAAAGAATCCAATCTGAAGGGTTTATCATTTTCACACAGTGTGCACAGGGAATGCAGAAGAGAAATGATATAAACCCTCCGCGAACTCAGCGTGAAGTTTTTTTCAGCGGAGGCAGAATTTAAACTATTATGCTGCACGTTAATCCTTTTATTTCAGATTTGAAATGATCTCCGTTTGGGTATCTGATACTTTTTTAAAAAGGTTGGAAAGGGTGCTCATTAATTTATTTATCCTGTCCATGACCATTTGGAGTCGCAATGATTGCATTTCACCCAACTCATTCATACTATCCAGTTTATCCCGGTATTCATCCATGAGTTGATTGAGTTCAGTATTGGATACAGGTGTAGTTCTTGCAGGTTTAGCTGGTTGTTGTTCAGTCGGAGATGTTTTTTTAACCGAATCGAGGTCAGCGGTCGCCAATACTTTTTTTAATGAATCATAGTCGGCTCGCAGCAAAGGTTTCTTTTCGTTTTTCTTTTTCTTTAGTTGGGTCATGGCTTCCCGCAGGGATTTCTTTTGCTCATTCGTTGCTTTTACACCGGCCATGATAGCTTTCATATCTTCCTGTGCACTTTTGGATGCTTCCATCATCACCAAAAAAACCATCGCCATAATGTCGCTATCAGCGATTTTAAGATTTTCTGCATAGCTGTTGGCCAGCCCCTGTACATCATCAACCGAAATTTTATCGGATTTAATATCCGTCGCGGTAATCTTTACCCAGCTGATATGGCGGGTGTTTATTTCTTTCATTGCTTTTGATGAGAAGATATCTGCTGCTTCCGGTATACAAAAAAACTGAGCCTCCAGGTCGTTGAAACTGCAAAAAGAAATAAGTGCAGCAAAAAAGATTTTGAATTTCATACAAGGTTATTTTCTGAAAGTTCAACATTTTAAATGAATTTCTGGTTCCCAAAACAAGAACTGTTAATAAAAAATGGGTGGAACTCTATAATTTTAGTACAAAGCTGCAATGTATGGCCACTACAATTTCGGAGAAACAAAAGATCAAACATGGTTACACCTTGCTCGCAGGGTATGCGACAGGCGGTTTCAAAATAGGATTGCAGGGATTACCAACGGGCGTTTCGATCACGGATACAGGTAAAACCTATGAGCAGGTGCATTGGTTTGTATTGAGCAAGGCACAAGTAGAAAAAGAAATGAGTAAGCTCATGAAGCTGGTAAACCCGGACCTGATCGTGTGGGTCTATTACCCGAAACTGTCTTCAAAGATCCAAACAGACCTGACAAGGGATAAAGGCTGGGATTGTTTGCTGGCAGAAAGCGATAAACTAGCCTGGATCAATTTGATCTCATTTGATGATACCTGGTCTGTATTTGGGTTCCGTGCCAAAACAGCTGCGGATAAGAAGAAAGCTGCGCAACCCAAAGCGCCGCGGGAAATTTTCAATTGGGTAAATCCTAAAACAAAAGAAGTAAAATTGCCAGCCGAACTGGAAGCGGCACTCAAAAAAAATAAAAAGGAAACGAATTATTTTGATATGCTTTCGTTTTCTAATAAAAAAGAATACATCGAGTGGATCGTAACGGCAAAGCGGGAAGAAACAAAAAAAGAAAGGATCAACGGAACGATAGAGCGGTTGGGTAAACAATGGAAGAATCCGGGGAATAGTTGATGCGGCTTGCTGGATATTTTACTAATAAAAATAAGAAGATGATCCTGCTTAAAAGAACCAATAGCGATGATACCGATTTTCATATGCTGGTGCAAAAACTGGATAAGGACCTTGCTGCCAGGTACGGCACCCTGCAGGCTGTGTATGATCAGTACAATAAAATAGAAGATCTTTCTACAATCGTTATTGCTTATCAAAATGATGAGCCAATGGGTTGTGGCTGTTTCAAAAAATTCGAAATTGATTCTGTTGAGGTAAAACGGATGTACGTGACCGAAGGGCAAAGAGGAAAAGGTACGGGCCGTGCGATCCTTGCGGAACTGGAAAAATGGGCAGCGGAACTTGGATATGCTGCAACTGTTTTGGAATTAGGAAACAATCAACCGGAGGCGATCCGTTTATACCGGGCACAAGGATATGAAGTGATCCCGAATTACGGTCCATACATCGGTATGGCAACCAGTATTTGTATGAAGAAAGCTTTAGCCCTGGTAACTACTTCGTAAATAATTATTATTTCGACCGTAATTCTTCACATTTCCCTAGCCTTTCTTTGGCTATTTTTACTTACTAACTTAGCCGGTAAGACGGGAAGGAGATAAGTATTCTTTCCGTCTTATTTTCTTCCCGGCAAAACACCATAGAAATATGAAAGGAAAAAGAATTGTTGTTTTAATCTGTTTTTTCTCTGCCGTTACTTCTTATGCTCAAAAAATCAACCCGGAGAATCCTGATCTTTCTCCCGGTAATTTTAAATTAGATTCCTTACCGAGTTCGGAGATTAATATCCCCATCCAGATCAACCTGAAGCCGGTCTACACAATGGCGGAGAAAAGTGTGGATACCCTGTTCACTTCTTCCGGTTATCCCGATGGCTGGGTGCAGGAAGGTTGCGATACCCGTTTCAAATATGTATTCCGCCGGAGTAAATTGCAAATGAAGGTTACCGGTATGTCTATGAACCTGGGTTTTACTGGTTATTATAAAATAATCGGTTCCTCAAGGGTTTGTGTGAATGGCACTGTAGTTTCTCCCTGGACACCTGCCTGTCGTTGCGGCTTTGGTAGTGAAAGTGAGCGAAGGGTGAATGTTTCTTTCACTAATTCATTAAGCATTCAACCCGATTTTAAAGTAAAACTGGCGATCAAAAGAAATGAACCACAACCCCTCGATAAATGCGAGGTTTGTTTCTGGGGTCAGGATATTACCAAACAGGTTATGAAAGGATTGACCACGGAACTGGATGCAGCTAAAAAAGATCTGGATAAAAATTACGGAACAGTTGATCTCAAGCCCCGCTTTCAGCAGGTATGGAACCAGTTGAGTAAAGTGTATAATATTTATGGATTGGGCTGGTTGAAGATCAACCCGCAAAAGATCCGTATCAATAACATCTTTGCGCTAAATGATTCATTGAATATTTTTATAGGCCTGTCTGCCAAACCATCGATCAGTTTTGAGAAACCGGTGGAGCAACAATCTTCCATCCCTAGTATTGGCTCTTATAGCCGTCAACCCGGGTTCAGTGTTTTCCTGGATGCGGTGCTGAGCTATGACTCGTTGAGTACACTCATGAATCAAAACCTTGTCGGTAAGGAATTTGATTTTAAGAAAGCATTTGTAAAAAAGAAATTTATCATTGACGAGTGTAAAGTATATGGCGGTGGATTTGAGAAAATGATTATCAAGATCAAATTCTCCGGTACCAACAGCGGTGTGGTGTACCTGGTTGGTAAACCCGTATATGATAAGGATAAAAAAGCTATTGAGATCGCCGATATTGATTTTGATATCAAATCAAAAAATGTATTACTGGGCTCGGCCGACTGGATCTTTGATAAAAAAATAACCAAAGAAATAAGTAAGAATGCCCGGTTTGAGTTAAAGGACTTTATAGACAGCGCCAAACTGAGTATCAATAAAGAGCTAAACAAGGAATGGGTAAAAGGCATCCGGAGTTATGGTACGATCAAAGATATTTCCCTGGTGGGCATTTACCCGATGCAGCAGCACCTGGTTATCCGTAGCAATTGTGCCGGGGAGCTGTCTGTAAAAGTTGAATCCATCAATTTTAGTCTGTAGTGTCTTCGTCCGGTAAGCTGGCCTTGAAGGAGAAATTTCGCTGGGCGATATAACTGAATATTACAACAATCGAGATGGTCATAACCTGCGCCAGCACAGGATAGATTTGAAACCGTTCTACAAATACTTTTAGCAACAGGTAGTTAAGGGTGAGATTGAAAAGGCAGACCATAAAATACCGGAACAACTGTATGCGGCCCTTCATTTTGGAGTCAACGAACACCACGTATTTTGACATAAAGAACCCGACCGGGAAAGTAATACAGAAGGTAACGATCAGGGCGGCAATATGACCTTCGAAAGCGTAAAAGCCAAAATGAAATATTTTTTCCGCAAAAACATACTTATAGCTGATATAGTAAATGATCAAACCCAGCAGGGTATTTCCTCCCCCTGAAGCCGCATAGCGGAAGGTTTGCAGGTTCATCAGTTTCCTGAACGGCGGGTAAAAGAAATCAATGATGGGCAGTACCAGGTCTCTTGCGCTATGAATATGTTTTCGCATGAATGGTGGCAAAGGTAATAGCTAAGAGAGAAAAAGAGTAAAGTAGAATACAGGGTTAAAATAATTGAAAAACACTGCTTATGGGAGTCAATTTAGGTTGTGGGGCCTTCCTGTTGTAAATTTGGCGGATAAATACAAGAAAGGATGAGCATTGTAAGCGAGATAAAGCCACTTATTGTAACGGAGTTAAAGAATTTATACGGAAAGGAACCGATAGCTATCGGGTTCCAGGAATCTGAATTGACCATCAATACGACCAAACCAGAATTTGAAGGTGATTATACCCTGGTATTGTTCTCTTTTGTGAAGCAATTAAAGAAACCACCCGAACAACTGGGTGCTGAAATTGGGGAGGCATTGGTCAAAGCCAACCCGGAAATTTTTACAGCGCATAATGTTATTAAGGGATTTTTGAACCTGACTGTCTCGGATAAGTATTGGCTCAGTTTTCTTGTAGCTAATTATGCGAATACAAAATTTGGTTCCCGGCCGGCCAAAGGCCAGAAGGTGATGGTGGAGTACTCCTCTCCTAACACCAACAAACCGATCCATCTTGGTCATTTAAGAAATAATTTCCTGGGATGGAGCGTGGCCCAGATACTGAAGCAAAGCGGGTATGAGACCATAAAAAGCTGTATCGTCAATGACCGGGGTATCCATATCTGTAAAAGTATGATCGCCTGGCTGCTCTTTGCCAATGGTGCTACCCCGGAGTCTGCTAACAAGAAAGGAGATCATTTCGTGGGCGATTATTATGTTCGCTTCAATGATGAATATAAAAAACAGGTAGCGGAATTAATAGCCGGGGGCTTGAAAAAAGAAGAGGCGGAAAAAGAAGCGCCGATCATGAAAGGCACCCAGCAAATGCTGTTGGACTGGGAAAACGGAAAGCCGGATGTGATTGCGCTCTGGAAGAAAATGAATAATTGGGTCTATGCAGGTTTTGATGTGACCTATAAGCGTATCGGCAGTGATTTTGCCAAAACCTATTATGAAAGTGAAACCTACCTCCCGGGTAAACGATTTGTGGAAGAAGGTTTGAAGGAAGGCCCCTTCTTTAAAAAGGAAGACGGCAGTGTCTGGATCGACCTGACTAATGAAGGATTAGATGAGAAATTAGTATTGAGGAAAGACGGGACCTCCGTTTACATTACGCAGGACCTTGGCCTTGCAGAAGAAAAATACAGGGATTTTAAGTATGATGAAAGTATTTATGTGATCGCCGATGAGCAGAACTATCACATGAAAGTGTTGAAACTGATCCTGAAAAAACTCGGTAAGCCCTATGCGGATGGTATTTACCATTTAAGTTATGGCATGGTAGAACTGCCCAGCGGCCGGATGAAAAGCCGGGAAGGCACTGTAGTGGATGCGGATGAACTGATTGAAGAAATGGTGAAAGTCGCAAAGAATAAAACGGAGGAACTGGGGAAAGTAAAAGATTTTGCGGAAGACGAACTGGCGGAGTTATATGATACGATTGCCCTTGGGGCTCTTAAATTCTTCCTGTTAAGAGTGGACCCCAAAAAGAGAATGATCTTCAACCCGGAAGAGTCCATCGATTTTCATGGGTTCACCGGTCCGTTTGTACAGTATACGCATGCAAGGATCAAGTCAATACTGAGGAAGCGGTCGGGAGTTGGGAGTCAGGAGTCGGGAGTCGGGAGTCTTCTTAAACTTGAAAAAGATCTTATTATTTCTTTGGAGCAATATCCAACGATCATTGAACAGGCAGTTGCTGAGCATAACCCTTCTGTGATCGCTATTTATGTGTTTAACCTGGCTAAATCATTTAACACGTTCTATACCGAACACTCCGTTATGAATGCGGAGTCGGAAGAAAAGAAAGAACTACGACTGCAGCTTTCTGAGATGACTGCGAACGTTATTGCATCAGGGATGGGCTTGTTAGGAATTAAAGTACCGGAAAGAATGTAAGCTTGTTCTGCGGATAGATTGCTGATTTTCTTCCATTCGTGATTTAAAAGATTGGGAATAGTTAGTGTTGTATTTCAGACAAAAAAAGAGGAAAAGAAATGTTCAGGTGAACTCTTCTTTTCCTCTTGCGAGGCTTTGCCGAAGCAACCTCATTTAATTTCTTAACCCTACATCCCCGCCATCATCTTCTTTTGTTTCAGGTTCGACAGCGAAGGATCCATTTCGATCGCTTTATCGCAAAGGGCAATACCTTTATCCATATTGGCTTTTCCACCTTTCTTCTGGAATGACATACCGATCATATATAAGGCAGAAGCATTGGTTTTATCATATTCAAGGATTTTGTCCCAGTACTCAATTGCCGGGTCATATTTACCTTTATAATAATAAGCTTCAGCAACCATGTTCAGGATATTCATATCACTGGGCTTTCTTTTCAGGATCTCGTTCAGGATATTCACCCCTTCATCGAGGTTGCCAACATTCAGGTAAGCAATACCCAGGTTCTCTAAATAATCATTATCTCTTTTAAGTCCTTTTTCTGCTGCTTCCAGCATGTACTTCAGGGCTTCCTTATCGTTATTCATCGCATAGTATATAAGGCTCATTTCATAAATCCAATAGCTTTCAGTAGGCTTTAATTCGAGGGCTTTATGAAAATAAGGGATCGCCAGTTTGAAGTTCATCATATCTGCATAGCTATGGGCTATCAGGTAAGGAATTTCAGCATTGGTAGGATCTTCTTTGGCAGCACCGTTAAGGTATTTGATCGCATCGCCATAGTTATCCATGTCATAATTCACACGGCCCACGTAATACAAAACTTTTTCAGCGGGGTCCGCAGTTTTCAGCTTATCTGCATAGAGCAACACGTCTTCGTTTTGCTTTAGCTGGAAAGAAAGTGTCATAAGCAGCTTGTAGGTAGCCGCTGAATTATCACCGAGGGTCACTAGTTTCTTATAGCTATCCCTTGCCTGTGTGTAGCGACGCAGGTCCAGGTAAGCAGATGCTAATTCAACCGTAATGGGTTTGCTGTTCGCATCGTACCTGGCGGCTTTCTCAAAATTTTTCAATGATTCCAACCGACGGCCGTTTTGTTTTTCCAGTAAACCTTTTTGGAGGAAATAGTCAGCACTGTCAACACCGACATTGATAGCTGAAACGGATGTTTGAGACTGGGCGAGCATTGCTGTCAGCACAAGAAAAGTGGATAGGATCTTACGTAACATAGGGGTACTTTTTGGATTGGATTGATAATGATTTCTCATCACTAAAGTAGAATTTGGAGTTGACTAATCAAAGCTTAACGGCCTATATCTCAGCGAATATCGTTCCAAAATAGTATTATTTCAGAATGATCCCCCCCAGAGCTGGTAAATTTACGGCTATACGGTACCTTTTTTGATCCTTATCAACCATTTCTGACCTTATATCGGGGTTAATGACCTTTCCGGTGCCCCAATAGGCAGTTTTATCGCTGTTAAAGATTTCCTGTATATAGTTTTTCCCGTTCACATACACTTCCCAGTCGTTCCGAACCACGGGAGTCATATTCAAAATTACCAGCACATCATCAGTTTCTTTCTTCCCTTTACGTTTAAAAACGATGACCGATTCGGCCCGGTGGTCCAGGTCCACCCACTCAAACCCATCCTGGTTAAACTGGTTTTCGTGCAAAGCCGGTTCTGTTTTCAATAAATTATTCAACTCACTCACACAATCCTTGAGTAAGCGGTGGCCATCAAATTGGAGGAGATCCCATTGCAATTCTGATTTATAATTCCATTCTGCTGTTTGGCCAAATTCATTTCCCATGAACAAGAGCTTGGCCCCGGGGTGTGTCCACATATAGGTATACATCAACCGGAGGTTAGCAAATTTTTGCCACTCGTCGCCCGGCATTTTATACAGCATAGGGCTTTTGCCATGCACCACTTCGTCATGACTGAGTGGTAACATAAAATTTTCATCCGGGTAATACATCATGCTGAAGGAAAACTTATCCTGCTGGAATTGCCGGAGCAAAGGATCCGTTTTGAAATAATCCAGGGTATCATGCATCCAGCCCATCATCCATTTCATACCAAAGCCCAATCCATCCTGCCAGGTTGGTTTGGAAACACCCGGCCAGTCGGTTGCCTCTTCGGCTATAGTTTGCACATCCGGAAAATCCCGGAAGATCGTTTCATTCAGATCTTTGATGAAGGCAATGGCTTCTAAATTCCCGTTACCACCAAATTCATTGGGCTCCCACTCTCCTTCTTCCCTCGAGTAATTGAGTTTGAGCATCGAGCTCACTGCATCCACCCGGATGCCATCGATATGAAACAGATCAAACCAATATCTTGCGCTACTGATCAAAAATGATTTTACTTCTCCCCTTTTATAATTAAAAATATAGCTGTTCCAGTCGGGGTGAAACCCTTTTCGCATATCTGCGTACTCATAGGTATGTGTACCATCGAACATAAATAATCCATGGGCATCATAGGGAAAATGAGAAGGCACCCAGTCCAGTAGCACGCCAATACCTTCCAGGTGAAAAGCGTCGATCATCCTCATCAATCCCTGCGGGTCACCAAAGCGAGAGGTAGCTGCAAAGAAACCGGTGCATTGGTAACCCCAGCTTCCATCAAATGGGTGCTCTGTTACCGGCATCAACTCCACATGTGTAAAACCCAGCTCTTTCACATAGGGCACCAATCGTTCTGTGATCTGGTCATAGGTATTATAAATTTCTTCATCGTTTTTATCCGGTCGCTGCCAACTAGCGAGATGCACTTCATAAACGCTCCAGGGTGCATCGAGGGCATTGTGCTTTTTCCTTTTTGTCATCCATGCTGAATCCTTCCATTCATAATACATGTCCCAGGTAATACTGGCAGTTTGCGGTCTTTTCTCCCAGAAGTTTGCAAAAGGATCGCCTTTATCTATCTTTCGTTTTGCAAAACCGATGATATGATACTTATAAGCTTCTCCTAATTTAAAATGCGGGATGAACCCTTCCCAGATACCGCTTTTATCCCAGCGCGGATACAATTCATACTCATTGTTTTTCCAATCATTAAAATTTCCTTTTACAGAAACCGATGTACCATTCGGTGCCCATACACAGAAATACATCCCCCAAGTATCGTTGACCTGGATCGAATGCGAACCGAATTTCTTGTAGAGCTGGTAATTGCTGCCGTTCTGGTAATTGGTTACGTCTTCATCAGTCAGCAATGAGTAATTCCAAACAATTTTGGAGGTATCAACAAAATTCAGGTCCTCATATTTTTGATTTTTAGAATCTGTTGATTGATTATTTGCAGCAAGAGGCAAATTCTTGTTGGAGTCATCATTATTGTCTGTCAGAGCAGCTCCAGTATCTTTTTTTTTCGACGGCATTCGTGAGAAATTTTATGAAAGTTGTATCTCACTCAACTTACATCTTTTTACTGGAAAATTAACATTTGTATATGTTCTGCTTTACTCTAATAATACCAGAAATCATCAATTTTGTACAGTTCATATAAATGTCAGCTCTGAAGTGTAGCCAAATCGATATTTTTCTGAATAAACCAAATAACCACATGCTTAAACCGGCTGTATTCACCTGCCTGTTACTAATTGCTTTTGTCGCTGCCAAGGGACAACAGGCCTCTATAAGCGGTAAAGTGACGGACTCTTCAGAAAAAAGAAATCTCCATTTAGCTGTTATCTCCCTCCTCCGAAAGTCGGATACAACATTGGTTTCCTTTACAAGAACCGATAAAGATGGAAAATTTGTATTGCCCAAAGCTGATACCGGTCAGTACGTGTTGTTGGTCAGTTACCCCCGTTTTGCCGACTATATGGAAGGCCTTGATCTACGGACTGATGTAAATCTTGCTGAAGTTAATATGACCCAAAAAAGTAAACTACTGGATGAGGTGGTCATCCGAACGGGAACGGCTATCCGTATTAAAGGAGATACAACCGAATTTGTAGCAGATAGTTTTGCAGTAAAAGAAGGTGCCACCGTGGAAGACCTGTTGAAAAAATTACCAGGATTTACGGTGAACAGCAAGGGAGAAATCGTGGCGCAAGGCAAACGGGTGGATAAGGTATTGGTAGATGGCGAAGAATTTTTCGGCGATGATCCCACAATGGCGACACAAAATATCTCAGCCAAAGCGGTGGACAGGGTACAGGTATTTGAAACAAAAACAGAACAACAACAGCTCACCGGTATTACATCGGGCAATGAAGGCAAAACTGTTAACATCAAACTGAAAGAGGATGCGAAGAAAGGTTCGTTTGGTAAAGTCATTGCTGGAACTGACTTTAATAAATACATAGATAGTAAATTGCTTTATAACCGGTTTATGGGCAAGAAGAAATTTTCTGTTTTTGGAACCCGGACCAATATCAATGCCGGCAGCCTGAACTGGGAAGACCGCCAGAAACTGGGTATTGAAAATGATGCTGAGTATGATGAACTGAGTGGCTACTATTTCAGTTTCAGTGGCGGCGATGATTTTAATGACTGGAATTTACGGGGTTTACCAGATGCTTACACGGCCGGCGCCTTATTCAGTAATAAATGGAATGCCGATAAAAGCAATATCAATCTCTCCTATCGGTTCAATAGTTTAGGGACAACCAATATTGGGACCACCCTCACCCAGAACATTTTACCAACCGGGTTAAATTATTCCAACAAGTATTCAACTAAGAATGCCCTCAACCAGCAGCATTCCATCAATGGTAAGTATGAATGGAAATTGGATTCATTGGCGTCTTTTAAAATTGTGACCACGAATTCGTTCAAGACCAGTCAGACAACCGGTACGGATATCGGGGAATCATTGAATGGCAAACAGGATACGCTGAACCGTAGTTTCCGGGACTATACGAATAATACCCTTCGTAACCAGACCGATAATCAACTAACCTACAAACAACTCTTTAAAAAGAAAAACAGGCTGTGGCAAACCGTGTTGCGCTACGGTGTAACGATGGATGATAATAATGGTTTGAACAATACGGGGATCAGGTATTTTGAGAATGGAGCTTTTGATTATGCCGATACAATCGATCAGCAAAAATTATTCGATGGCCGTTCGACCACTTATGGTGTTAAAAGCACTTTCAGTGAGCCTTTATCGGCCAACTGGACGATGATAGTGGATTATGCTTATAATAAAAATAATTCCCTGTCAAAAAGGAATACGTTTGAAAAGGCATTTAATGGTAAATACGAGGTTCTTATTTCCGACTTCAGTAATAATTTCGAGCTGGATGCTTTTTCGCACAGTGGTAATGCCATTTTCCGCTACATGGGTAAAAAGACCAGACTGGCTTTTGGTTCCGGCATTTCTACGGTAAAGCTGGGGCTTCTTAACCTTGACAATAACAGCTCCAATAACTATCATTTCCTGAATGTGACTCCACAGGTACAGGTGAATTTTACGCCTAAGGCACAAACGAATTTTGGAATTAATTATCGTGGCACCACCCGGCAGCCTACGATCAATCAACTGCAGCCGCTGCGTGATAATACCGATCCGTTGAATGAATATATTGGGAATCCTGATCTGAAAGTAGGTTTTAATCATAATTTTTCCCTCAATTATAATCAGTATAAAGTACTGAAGCAGGTGTACAAGTATGCGTATGTCAACTATAATATCCAGCAGAATGCTATTTCGCAATTCAATACACTCGATACTTCTACTGGTAAAAGAACTTATTATCCTGTGAATGTAAATGGTAATACAAACTGGAATGTTGGGGGTAACTGGAATAAAACCGGTGGTAATTTTAGTAGCGGTGCCGACAAGGCAAAGCCCGGCTATGGTATAGATATGAATGCCAATGGCGGGAAGTATAATAATTTTATTAATGGTCAGAAAGCCACGACTAAATCCTATACGGTCAGCCTGCGGCCCAATTTTCGTATCGAATACGAAAATAAATTTGAATTTAGCATTGGCCCTTCCATTGGATATAATTATACCAAATCCTCCCTGCCCTCGAGTATTGACAATAATTACTTTACTTATGGTGGCCGGGCTAGCGGGGAACTTATCCTGCCCTGGAAATTGGAATTGTCTTCCGATATTAATGCAGACCTGCGGCAACGGATCAATGCTTTTGCCAGCAATACTAACCTGGTGATCTGGAATGCCCGCCTGACTAAAATGCTCTTTAAAAAAGATGCGGGCCGGATCAGTTTGATCGCCAACGATATTCTTAATGATAACAAAGGATTCACCCGAACCATAAACAGTACGATTATTTCCGATGACCGTTTTCAGCGGGTCAGCCGTTACTTCCTGCTGAGATTTGAATGGTCATTTAATAAATCGCCAGGAGGAGATACCAAATGATCAAGCAAATTTTGTTAGTAACAACGATCGTACTGGCAACAATGACCGCTGTTGCACAGGAACGTTTTTTTCCCACGATAAAAGTAGAGTTTGAAAAAACAACCAGTGTCCGCCAGTTGATGAAGGAACTGCAGGAAGGCAACAGTTGGTATGAGCAGAATAAAGAACGTTACGCTGTTTCCATGCTCAGCTACTACGATTTCACCGGCGACACCAGCAAATCTCTTTACCAGCCCGGTAAGGATGTTCCTGTTGATCCACGAAGCTGGTACAGGCCCATGGGTGATAAGAACGTTGTGTATACCGATTACAAGCGGGGTATTTCTATTGCACAAAAACCAGTATTTGAAGAAACTTTTTTGATCGAAGACAGTCTGGCCAAGATCAAATGGAAGATCACAGGCGATGTAAGAAATATAGCCGGTTATGATTGCCGCAAAGCAGTTGGTATTTTGAATGACTCGATCGCTGTTTTTGCCTTTTATTCAGATGAACTGCTGATAAACGGCGGACCAGAGGGTATACAAGGGCTTCCCGGTATGATATTGGGTGTTGGGATTCCCAGGCTTCATGCTACCTGGTTTGCTACCAAAGTGGAAGTCTTTGATGTAAAGATGAATAAAGTGACACCGGCTACGAAAGGGAAAAAAGTAAGCCGCAGTTCCCTGATGACGACCTTAAGTGTATTGGCCAACGATTGGGGAACTTATGGAAGTAAAATGCTGGTCAATTTTATCATCTGATCATTTCAGCCACTCCAGCACCAGACTTTCTTTTGCTACACAGGAGTTGGTGCGTGAGACACGCACAAAGAGGTAAGAACCCTGTTTATACTGATACATAACCCCTCAATCCCAATTAAATTTCTTTATTAATTTATGAAGAGTTTTATTTTCCCGTAAGTCAGGGTCATGCTTTACAAAAGCAACAATATTTCCAGCGTTCAAAAACTCCAGCTTCTTATTATATCCAGCCAAAATCTGGAACTCGTTGATTATTGTTTTAGCTGCCCCGGTTTTCATGCCAAGTAAATCATATCCCACCTCCCCGTATTCAATATGATATACATATAATTTAGCCGGAATTGCTGCAATAAAAAATTTATACTGCTTCTGCTGCCTTAAACAATTGGTATCAATCTTATTTATAAAATTTCGCAGCTCAGCAGACAGTGATTCCTCTATATTAACTGTTGAAGCTTTAAAATTTTCGGCATATTTCAATAACAGGCTGTCTTAATTATTACAACTGTCAGCAATAGGTATTTGCTGTACTATTTGCTTAGTTTAAGTTAGAGTATTACTTTCTTTTCTACCTGATTACAGTTTGAAAAGAAAGTAATAAAAAGAGTAAACACGTACTATTTTGCATAAATAATTAACTGAAATTTTATTATAGTTTTGCTGGGTAAATCACATTGCCAAGATCAGTTTTTTTCGTCTTTATATCAAATTGAAATTACCTTCACGGCGGGTGTTCACAAAAAGTAAAACGCTGTGGTTAAGGTTTTTGGAAAAGTAGCACATTCAGTATAGAATTAAGAACCGATAAAGTTTGGCCGGCGAAATCAAAACACCTTCGAAGACATGAAGTTGGTGCATGAGACACGCACCAAGGTGTAAAATGCTGGTCAACTTTATTATCTGATCATTTCAACAATTCCAGCACCAGGCTTTCTTTTGCTTCTATCGATAGTGTGTTAAGGGGTTTTGTTTTACCGGTTACCACGTTCCTCGCCTGGGTAAAACCTTTTGTCCGTTCCTGGTATATTGACCAATCGGGGTTTATATCTTTATCGCCACTATTAGTAATGACCATCACCGTTTGTTTGGTATCGTAACGAAAATAAATATAGACCCCCTCTTTCGGAATGAACTGCATGGTTTTACCGCTGGTTATTGCAGATGAACTTTTTCTGAAATTGGCCAACCTGCTCACATAGTCAAATGCCTCCTCTTGTTTATCATTCCGGCCCTGCCTTGTAAACCGGTTCTCTTTTTCTTTATCATCCGCCCAGCCTCCGGGAAAATCTTCCCGAACGGTAGCATCCGTATTCACTTTCTTATTCTTCATCAGCACTTCGGTTCCATAATAGATTTGTGGAATACCGCGTAAAGTCAGCAGCCAGTTGAAACCCATCTTCATTTTCTTCCAGTCTTCATCAATAACGGAGAATACCCGGTCCATATCATGGTTGTCGAGGAAAATACAGTTGTTCATGGGCTCTTTATATAAAACATCCTGAGTAAGCGTGGTGTAGATCTTATTCACCCCTGTTAACCAATCCAGTTTCTCATTCATACCCGCCAGCATGCCAAAGCAAACCTGGAAGTCAAGCATTCCTTTTGCATTGTGCTTGAAAGGGCTGGCGATATTGTTACGGGTAAAATAAGCGTTCGCTACGGTACTATTCACCCAGGATTCACCGAATACCGTAACAAATGGAAATTCTTTTTCCAATGCACTGTTCACATTATTCATAAATTGTTCGTCGCAATATTTATAAGTATCCACCCGCCAGCCATCAATACCATATTCTTCCGTGGTCCAGACCGCATGCTGGATCAGGAAATTAGCGACAAAGGGATTTTGCTGGTTCAGGTCAGGCAGGTGGGGTACAAACCAACCATCCAGCATGGCCTTCTTATCTGATTGTGATGCATAGGGATCATAAAAAACTTCTTCCCGGTGATTAGGGGCCATATCGCCCTGAGATGTATTGAACCAGGATTTCATCGGCGGATCCAATACAAACCAATGATGATTACCTACATGGTTATAAACAGCATCCTGGATCACTTTCATGCCTTTAGAATGCAGCGTATTGCAAAACTGTTTATAGCCTTCATTGCCGCCAAAGCGTTTGTCAACGGCATAATGGTCGGTGAACCAGTAGCCATGATAGCCGGCTACTTTGTTACCCCACTCATTCATCAGGGGCATATCGTTTTCGATAACGGGTGTAAGCCACAAGGTTGATACACCCAGCTGGTTAAAATATTCCAGCTGGTTTTCGATGCCTTTGAAGTCTCCACCATGCCGGGAGAATTTGTCTTTCCGGTCGCTGGTTTTATCGCGATAGTCATTAATAATATCGTTGGAAGGGTCGCCATTTGCAAATCGATCGGGGATCAGCAGGTAAATAAAATCTTTGGCCGTTACACCCAGTGCTCTTGTTTTACCATTTTGGTTGCTTCTCTGCCGTAGTTCAAAATCAAAGGTTTTATAAGAAACCGCTTCCGGCGATTGAAGATTATCGATCCTGAATTTTAAGGTACCAGGTTTGGTGATAGCACTTATCGTAATATCGAGGAAAATATAATTGGAATTTTCTGCTTTGGTTTGTTTCACCAGTTTGACTCCAGTGTATGGAAGCATGGAAATTTTCTCATTCGCAACCCGGTCCCGGTGTATCATTAGTTGCAGATTCGGGTTTTTCATACCTACCCACCAGTTGGTTGGATATATATTGGGAGAACCGTTGCTCCAGCTTTTAGCTGAAACGATCAATAATAACAGGATAAATTGACAGCGTCTCATAACAATATTATTTATCTTTTATTCTTAATGTTAACAGGGCAGCCAATATCATCGAACAGCCGCCTACTACAATGGTCATGATGGCATTGCCATGAAAAACATGTTTTGTCAACACACCTAACAACGTGGCAGCAAGGATTTGAGGAATGACGATAAAGAAATTAAAGATACCCATGTAGACCCCCATTTTATTTGCCGGCAGCACTTTTGTGAGCATGGAATAAGGCATGGCAAGAATACTGCACCAGGCCAGACCGATTCCCCCCATACTGATGATCAGTAAATTCTCATCCTTGAAAATATAGAATGAAATTAGTCCCAAACCTCCTGCGATCAGGGCTATCATGTGAGTAGCAGGTCGCGAAAATTTTTTGGCTAATACCGGTAGCAGGAAAGCAAATAATGCTGCAAAACCATTATACCAGGCAAATAATACACCTACCCAATTGCCCATATCATTATACGCTTTTGAAGTGGTATCAGTTGTTCCTGAAAGATGCTGGGCTAATGCCGGTGTTGAATAAATCCACATGGCAAATAAAGCAAACCAGGAAAAAAATTGTACGATGGCCAGTTTTTTCATCGTATCAGGAAGAAAATTAAGGTCATCCATTACTTCAACAAAACCGTTCCTGCTTTTTTGTTTTTGAAGGCGACCAGCGACCAGTTGGCATATTCCAAATGTGGCTATTCCTCCCGTTAATACATATAATTCTTTTTCAAGCTTGTTTTCTGCAGCTGAATTATACAGGTATAACCCGGCTGACAAAATAAGCCCGATCACTGTCCATACTATACCTTTTTTAGAAAAGGAAGATGCGGGTGTTTTGATGTGTACCTCATTATTTAATTCTCCGATCTCACCAAAGGATTTTAATTGTTCTGGAGAGTATTCTTTGGTTGTAAAGACCGTGTAGGAAATAGCTGCGATATACACAATAGCACCAACAATGAATGAAATTTTGAGTGAATCAGGAATAACACCTTCTGTAGCTTCATTGGAGACACCAAATTTGGTGAGAAAAAATGGTAATACAGAAGAGATAACAGCTCCGATACCAATAAAAAAGCTTTGCATGGCAAATCCAGATGTTCTTTGCGAGTCTGGAAGCATATCGCCAACAAAGGCTCTGAAAGGTTCCATTGAAACGTTGATAGAAGCGTCTAATAACCATAGCATGACGGCTGCCATCCATATTTCAGTAACGTTAGGAAAAACAAACAAGGCCAGGGCGGCGAAAATGGCACCGACCATAAAGAAAGGTCTTCTTCTCCCCCATTTTTTATGCCAGGTTTTATCACTCCAATGCCCGATGATCGGTTGTATGATCAGCCCAGTTAACGGGGCTGCGATCCATAAGATCGGGATATCGTCTATATTGGCGCCCAGCGTTTGAAAAATCCGGCTGACATTGGCATTCTGAAGTCCGAAAGCGAATTGGATGCCAAAGAATCCAACACTCATATTTATTATCTGTACAAGACTAAGCTTGGGCTTAACGCCGGTATAAGCAGAAGACATAAGCAATCGTTTTAATCAGAGAATACGGAAGATAGGAATAATATGTAGAGAGTACACATTTTGCCAGAACAAAAAATTTCTCCAGATATTGAAAGAATTTTTAGTTATATAACAAAACCATTAGGTATGATACAACCCTTCTTCAATACAACAATTCCATCTTTTACCGTATAAAGGGCATGGTCGGTATTTTCAATATGTGTGCCCCCGTTTATGCGTACATCATCGCCTATCCGGCAATTTTTGTCAATGATCGCATTTTTAATATAACAACGGCTGCCAATACCCATCAATGGTATTCCTTTTGCGCTGGCAGAAGCTATTTCTTCCAATGTTTCATACGAGTCATTACCCATCGTGTAAGTGCTCACCAGTGTAGAACCAAGCCCAATCCTCGACCGGATGCCAATCACACTGTTCTCAATACGGGAAGCATTAATGATGGAGCCTTCGGCTACCAACGTTTTTTCCAACGTAGTGCCGCTTATTTTAGCAGGTGGCAGCATCCGCGGGCGGGTATAAATGATCTGTTCGTTATCGAATAAATTAAAAGAAGGTATCTCTTTGGTCAGATCCAAATTGGCTTCAAAGAAGGAATGGATATTCCCGATATCTGTCCAGTACCCTTCATACTGGTAACTGGCCACTTTGTATTTATCAATAGTTTGGGGAATGATCTCTTTACCGAAATCCGTAGCGGTTTTAAATTCGTCCAGCAGCAAATCAAACATCAACTGCCGGTTGAAAATATAGATACCCATGGAAGCCAGGTAATTTCTCCCTGATGCCTTCATGAAGTCGCCGGTATCACTTACCCATTCCGGCAATTGATCCAATTTCGGTTTCTCGATAAACGATGTGATCAATCCATCTCCTGATTTTAAAATACCAAACTCCGGTGCATCTTTTTCATTTACCGGGATGGTAGCAACGGAAATATCAGCGCCTAATTTTTTATGATTATCCAGCATCTCCGCAAAATCCATCTGGTAAAGCTGGTCGCCCGAAAGAATCAAAACATATTCACTTTCGAATGGTTCTATATGACGAAGCCCCTGGCGAACGGCATCGGCAGTACCCTGGTACCAGGTCGGATTGTCCGGAGTTTGTTCGGCTGCAAGTATATCTACAAATGCTTTGCTAAATGCACTGAAGTGATAAGTATTCTTGATATGCCTGTTTAGCGATGCTGAATTGAACTGTGTTAATACAAACATTCGACCTATTCCATTATTCAGACAATTGGAAATAGGAATATCTACTAACCTGTATTTACCGGCAATTGGTACAGCAGGCTTCGAACGGCTGGCAGTTAACGGATATAGTCTGGAGCCGGCGCCACCACCGAGAATGATGGACAAAATTTCTTTAGAATGCGTGATCGTTCTGATAGCCATAAGTAATCGTTTATTTCAATGATTGGTACAAATCTATGTATTGCTGCGCAGAATTATCCCATGAATGATCGATCGTCATCATATGACTACGCATCCAGGTATAAAGGTCAGGTTTATTATTATAAAGGTCAATAGCCCGACCTACGGAATAGGTAATATCCCAAACGGATGGCTGGTCGAACCGGATACCAAAGCCCTGCCATTCGCCCATATCTGTTACGGTATCACGCAAGCCACCGATATTTCTTACCATGGGCACGGTGCCATAGCGCAACGCATACATCTGGTTTAATCCACAAGGCTCTACCCGGCTTGGCATCAACAGGAAATCTGACCCGGCATAGATCTGGTGACTTAACGGCTCACTGTATCCAATATATGAATTAAAATATCCATTAAACTGGTGTTTCATTTCATCCAGCTTTGTTTCCAATTCCGGATCGCCCGAACCGAGCACGAGGAAATTCGCATGCCCGTGATGCTGGTAAATGGACTGACTGATGGCATCGGGTAACAGGTCAGCAGCTTTCTCTCTTACCAGGCGCCCGACAAATGATATCAGTGGTTTGTTGGGATCCAATCCAAACTGTCCCGCCAATTCTTTTTTATTCTTCCGCTTTCCTTTTTCTACCAGCTCCGTATCATAATTTTTGGCGATCATGGTATCGGTCATCGGATCCCAGACCTGAGTATCAATTCCATTTAAGATACCATAACTTTTTCCCTGCTCATAATCAAACAATTTCTCAAGCCCGTTAGCCGATTCTTTTAACTCACCCAGGTAGCTGGTGCTGACCGTGGTTACTTTCCAGGCACATTTTACAGCCGAGGCCATCGGGTTAATGTTCTTGTCCCATTCCAGCATTCCCCATTTCCAGCTGTCGAAAGTAGGCAGGTAATAATATTTATCCCAACTTATCCAACCCTGGTACTGGCCGTTGTGTACCGTGAATACAGTAGGTACATCAGCCATTTTCTGTCGGAATTCAAAACAATATTTTACCATGAAAGGAATAAGGCCCGTGTGGTGATCATGGCAATGGATTACATCGGGTTTGTGTTCCCAGCGATTGATCCAGTCGCAGACTGCAACCTGAAAAGAAAGGAAACGTTCTGTGTCGTCATCGTAACCATATATTTTTTCCCGGTCGAGCAGCCCGTTTATATCAATGAGGTAGAGGTCAAATCCCAGTTTATTAGTTTTCTCTTTGATCACACTGTACCGGAAATATTGCGGGCCGATATGCTGCTCACCTTCATGTACCAGTTCCCATTGGTTATCGTAGAGGAATTTGGTTCGGTACATAGGCATCACCACTTTGACCACATGGCCCAATGCTGACTGGTACTTTGGTAAAGCACCCACCACATCACCCAGCCCCCCGGCTTTCGCTACCGGGTAGCATTCGGCCGCTACATGAACAATCTCCATTGATTTTTATTATTTAATCGGAATTAACCTGAAATTAAGGGGTTTTTTTGATAGGTGGCATAACGAACCTCAAAATTATCAGAAAGAGATTATCCAATTTTATAAAAAAAAATACCCAACCCCAGGTACCGTTTTTTTTGTACAAAGTTAAAACCTCTAAGAGGCCTATTTTATTCGTATTGAAAATTGTTATACTTTCAACACTTCATTAAAATCAACCTTGCTTACTATGTCTACATCAACAATTGCACTACCACAATCGGGTAAACCGACTAATTACGGTGCTTTAGGTACCCTTGTCACCGTTTTTTTCTTTTGGGGGTTTATTGCTGCAGGCAATAGTGTCTTCATTCCTTTTTGTAAAAATTATTTTCATCTAGACCAGTTTCAAAGCCAGCTGATTGACTTTGCTTTTTATACAGCCTATTATGTTGGAGCATTAGTTTTGTTTGCTTATGGTGCTTTTGGTGGAAAAGACCTGGTAGGCAAATGGGGGTTCAAAAAAAGTATTGTCTACGGACTGCTATTCTCAGCATTTGGCGCATCAGCTATGATATTTGCCGTTAATGGAAACAGTTTTGCCGGTATGCTGATTGGTCTTTTTATTGTGGCACTCGGTTTTTCTTTACAACAAACAGCTGCACAGCCCTTTGCTATTTCTCTTGGCGACCCGGCTACGGGCACAGGAAGGGTAACCTTAGGCGGAGCGGTAAATTCATTCGGCACATCAATAGGTCCATTGGTTGTAGCACTTGCATTATTTGGCACTACTGCAGCCATCACCGATGAAAAAATTGCAGCATTAAGTTTATCAAAAGTTATTACTTTATACATTTTTGTAGGTGCTTTATTTATTGGTGCAGCTGCTTTGTTTCATTTTTCTAAAAAAGTGCCTTCTGGTATTTTGTTGGAAAAAACCGAAAAGGCAAACAAAGCGCTTTATACATTATTAATAATGACGGGTCTGCTGATAATCATGTTTATTCCTGTCTTTAATAGTTACAAAACTGACATGACGACTGCAAGTGTCAGTGAGAAGCATGCTATGGAGGCTTACAGATTAAAATGGCTTATTGGGGCTTTTGCCGTTGTAGTTATTGGATTATTGGTGGCTAATATGAGTGCAAAGAAAAAAGCAGATGGATGGGGAGCTATGCAATACCCACAGTTAGTACTGGGTATGATTGGCATATTTGTATATGTGGGTGTTGAAGTAGCTATTGGCAGTAATCTTGGCGAATTATTACGTCAGAAAGATTTTGGTGCTTATGCAGCATCCGAAGCAACTCCTTTTATTATGTTGTATTGGGGTAGCCTTATGATTGGGAGATGGACTGGAGCTATCAGTGTTTTTGCATTGCCAGAAAAAACAAAAGTAATACTACAGATTATTGTTCCCCTTATTGCCTTTGGATTATTGATTGGAATAATTCATTTCTCAGGTTATAAAGTAGAGGCACTGTACTATTATGTTATTTGTGTTGTTATTCAGATTGGTGCATTCTTTTTAAGTAAAAACAAACCAGCCCGTACTTTATTGGTGTATAGCTTAATGGGTGTATTGGCAATGGTAATAGGCTTACTTACTAAAGGCAATATTGCTATCTATGCATTTCTTAGTGGTGGCCTTGTGTGTTCTATAATGTGGCCCTGCATCTTCAGTTTATCAGTTGCCGGACTTGGAAAATTTACATCACAAGGATCTGCTTTTTTAATCATGATGATATTAGGAGGTGGAATTATCCCCCCTATACAAGGTAAGATTGCCGATCTTATCGGTATTCACCAATCCTATGTCATTGCAGCGGTTTGCTTTGCTTATCTCGCATTCTTTGGGTTTGTAGTAAAAGGTATATTGAGAAAACAGGGTATTGATTACGATGCTAAAGTAAGCGGAGGCGGGCATTAAATAGTTTTAAATGAATATATAATAGGCTTTCTCAAATGGTATTTGTAACACAAAGCACGCCAAGAAAACACGACAACCACTAAGAAAGTACTTTATGTAGCCGTTAGGTTGTGTACTTTTTGCTACACTTTGTGTTCGCTGTGCTCCTTGGGCATTATTTTTGAATCAGCCTCTTTTTTAAACTGAGAATTATGGCAAAATATGCAATCGGAATTGATATTGGTGGTACTAATACCAAATTTGGCATAGTTGATAATAAAGGCCACATACTTAAACAAGACAGACTGCTAACAAATGATGCGGAGGGGGTAGAGGAATTTATTGATGAATTGTATAACAAACTCATGCCATTGATACAAGAGGCAGGTGGCCGGAGTGATTTTGCAGGAATTGGCATTGGCGCCCCCAACGGGAATTATTATACTGGCAATATTGAATATGCTGCCAATCTGAAATGGAAAGGTATAATTCCATTTGCTAAAATGGTGTCTGATAAATTTGGGTTGAATGTAAAATTAACAAACGATGCCAATGCTGCTGCCATGGGTGAAATGATGTATGGCTGTGCCAAAGGCATGAAACATTTTATTACTATTACATTGGGAACCGGTGTTGGCAGCGGAATTGTGATTGATGGAAAAATAGTTCTTGGTCATGATGGATTTGCAGGAGAACTGGGTCACACCATTATTCGTCCCGGGGGAAGAATGCATAAAGGAACTGGGATAAGAGGTGTTCTTGAATCTTATGCATCGGCTACTGGAGTAAGAGAAACTGCCCTGGAATTACTTGCAGATAACCCAGATGTAGTCAGCCTACTCAGGGATTATTCAATCAATGACCTTACAAGCCAGTCTGTATTTGAATGTGCCATAAAAGGGGATAAAATTGCAAACGATATTTTCGAGTTCACCGGGAAGATATTGGGTGAGGCGCTTGCTAATTTTGTAATGTTTTCCTCCCCGGAAGCAATTGTTCTATTTGGCGGCCTCACTAAAGCCGGTGACCTGATAATGAATCCAACAAAAGAGGCAATGGAAGCTAATCTGATTCAGATATTCAAGAACAAAATAAAGTTATTGTATAGCAATCTCAATGAAGCTGATGCGGCTATATTAGGAGCCAGTGCTTTAGTTTGGGAGTAAAAAAAATTCAGCGTTACGGGTTTCGAGTTAAAGTCTGAGGGTTGTATTTAATTCTTGTCAGCGTTAAATATTACTGCACCCGTTATCTTCAAATCATTTTTTTGCTGGGTATATACTACCAATTGCCAATCATCCTTTATCAGCTTTTCAGGAATTGTTAACTCGAAAGTATTTTTTTGAGCAGCTACTTGCGTTGAAAATAACCTTACAATATTACTATGGGATAAAGTGGCACCGCCATTCTCCCCAGCCCTTACTTTGGTTGATGCTTGCTTTTGAACTATGGCCGCTAACAAGTTTGTTTTTTTATAATCTCCGCTAAGCATTGAAATAAAAGAAACTTTATTACTGGCACTCTTTACATCAATGATGTCAATCTGCACCAGGCTTTTTTCTTTCAAGGCTTTTTTAATGGCCGTTTCGGCATTGCTTCTGTTGCTGCCTACTATTTCATATTCGCCGTTCACCACTAATTGCGGAGTGTAAACACTTTCAAGATTTAATTGGCTGGCATAGGTTCGCTGTCTTTCTGAATATTCGCGGTTGCTGAACGGGTCTGTCCAGCCAAGGCGGTTCCAGTAATCGACATGAAATGATAAAGTGATAATGTTGGAATCCAGCTTTGCCAACTGTGGTAATAGTTTGTCTGCCGAGGGGCAACTGGAACAAACTTCGGAAGTAAATAACTCCAGCACTGCCACAGGTTCGAATCTGCCGGCTACTGGAACTGATTTTGATCCGGTTTGCAAAACAATGGGCTTCTTTTTCATTATAAAAGCCAACCCGGCGATTCCGGCAAAACTGAACACAATTACTATTCTTTTCATACTGCTAAACTAGAGGACCGTCAGGGAGGCTTACTGTCACTTGAAAGACAAAGATGTTTTTTCATAAACTATTAACAACAACACATAAAAAAGCCCGGTTAACCGGGCTTTGACATTCGCAGGAATTGAATAGACTATTTTAGTTTTAACACAGGTCTCAATTGATATTCACCGGTTACCATCAGTTTTACAGAAAGGGCAGCATCAAAATCTATCAGTAGTGAATCTAAAGAGCCATTAAGCCTTTTATCTACCTTAATTTTAAGCCCGGATTCACCTCCACTCGGAACAACCAGTGGGTAGGTAATTCCACCAACTTTGATTGTATTATCAGTACCCAATATAAAGCGTATTTCTTTTACTGTGTTGGTTGGAATAACACCTACTGCCAGCAATGTATCTACACCATTTTGTAATCCTAATAAATTATAAACACCGGCATAGGTAGTCAGGTCCATCCAGCCACTCGTAGAATCGTCCCTGAATTTTACCCGTACTTGCCGGATATCTACATTAACTTCTTCGGCCAGTAATGGGTTATCGGTCATCCTGACTCTAAGCGTAGTACTTTTATTATTGTCATCTTTTGAGCAGCCAATCACAAGCAATGTGCTGATACTCACCAACAAAAAAGCCGCTATCACAAATCTTTTCATATATATATTTTTAGTCCACAACCTATTGTTCAAAATCATGCCAAGATGGATTTGAAGCCTGCTTTCAGGGCTAAATTTTATCCACAAGTAGGGCGCGGGAACTAGTGCTTTTTGATAAGAAAAACGGCGGGAATGGGCCGCTGACCTGTTGGATCAGCGCCTTTTATGGTTTCTTTCCCATTAATAAGCAGACAACTACTGCCACCGCCATCAAGATTGAGTGCTTCCCAACAACCGAGGTCTTTAAAAATTTGTGCTTCCTCTGTAAGTGTTGCACCTTCTGCTTTTCCCGGATTGCGGCCCTCGATGACTAAAATAATCAGTTTATTATCTCTCGTGTAGCCCATTGCCGTACGGGGATGTTTATCATCAATGGCCTTGCCGGCAAATTTTAATTCTTCATTATTGGTGATCTTTATCTCTCCTTTTTGTAATAGAACAGGACCACCGCCAACAGCGGTTTTCATTTTCCATTTTTCGAAGCCCATATGATGTGGAACTGAGGTTTTTTCAAAAAGATATTGCTGTTGTGGATTTTGAATAGAATCTTTAATAGCGGGGAGAATAAACTGACTCGCCTGAGGAATTTGTAATGTCGAATCAGTATATAACCACGCAATATCAGCCTTTCTCTTTTTAGAAATACCTATAGCACTTCCAAATGGATGGCGGTAAGTAAATGTATCTTTCCCTCTCCCGTTTATTGTATGAATGTTATAACCAACCAGCTTCTTATTCTTTATCACTACATTCAAATTCTGATTAGTTGCAAACGAGAAGAATGTGGTGTTTACTACCAAAAGTGGCAGATCGTTCTTTTCGTAAAATTTCGAAGGCGTCAGCCGGCGTTTATACGTTGTATCAACGGTAAAGTCCAGATTTTTATCCTTCAGATCAGCTTCCACATAATAAGCAATATTGGGTTTGCCGTCTAACGGGCTGGTAGTTTTATACACATGAACGGAGGATGGCAATGGCTGAAATAAAGAATCCACGTTTTGCCATTGCGACTGTGCCCGAACAGAAAAACTAAATAAGAAGATGACAAAGAATATACAACAGCGTTTTCGCATGACTCACGACTAATGACTAAGGGCTACCGACTTTTCCATCTCCCACTTATTTCTACCATAACCTGCAATCACATGTCGTTCGCTATGATAAGAAGAACGGACCAGGGGACCACTTTCTACATAATCCAAACCGAGGCCGTAACCGATCTCACGGTATTCGGCAAATTCATCAGGATGAACAAAGCGCTCTACAGCTAAATGTTTTTTGGTGGGTTGCAGGTATTGACCGATGGTTACTACATCACAACCATTGGCCTGCAGATCTTTCAGGGTTTGTATCACTTCTTCTTTCTGTTCTCCCAGACCGAGCATGATGCCGCTCTTTGTTCTCATGCCACCCTCTTTCAAGGTGCGGATCACTTCCATACTCCGCCAGTATTTGGCCTGGATACGCACCTGACGGGTCAGTCTTTCTACGGTTTCAATATTATGACTGACAACTTCCGGAGCCGCATCAATGATCCGTTGTATATCGTCTTTATTTCCTTTAAAATCCGGAATCAGTGTTTCCAGGGTTGTATCCGGGTTTAATACTTTCACCGCTTTGATCGTATTGTTCCAGATAATGGAGCCTCCATCTTTCAATTCATCCCGATCAACAGATGTGATAACGGCATGTTTCACTTTCATCAGGTGTATAGCTTCCGCTACCCGCTGTGGTTCATCCCAGTCCACAGGTTCAGGCCGACCGGTTGCTACGGAACAAAAACCGCAACTACGGGTACATACATTTCCTAAAATCATAAATGTGGCTGTACCGGCACCCCAGCATTCTCCCATATTGGGACAATTGCCGCTTTCGCAAATCGTATGTAGTTTGTGATTGTCCACGAGACCGCGAACATGCTTATAGCTTTCGCCGATGGGCAGCTTTACCCTTAGCCAATCAGGCTTTTTCACTCTTGTATTGTCAACCGCCGCAGGAATTACCGGTAACTCAATCATAGGACAAAAATACGGCCATTACTTTCGCCGTCCAAACAGTATGGAAATGTATCCCTGGAAAAAAAGTTGTTTATCTTTTTGATCCACCAGGATGGGGATCTTGGAGCCATAAAACTCAACACTTATTCCTGCTTCAATTCCTGACACCACTTCGTTAAAACGGCCATAATCAAAGCGCATGGCTGTTTTCAGAAAAGCACCGGGTTTCATTTTAATCTCGCTAAAACCTTTAAAAACTCCTCCACCGCCAGCGATCGTAGGTCCAAGGAATAAAGAACTGTCTGCCACTGAATATTTAATGGTTCTGTTCTCATTGGTGGCCGGATCGACTACCTCAAGGTAATAAGGCTTGAGTAAACCAAGCGCCAGTCCGGCATTAAATATTGCCGAAACAGCTACCCCGTTCTTGTTGCCTTTTTGTCCCAGTATATATTGTTGCCCAAACCCAAATGTAGCCTGGTAAAAGCTATTGATTTTACCATATATAAAAGGGTTGCCAAAGACCAGGCCACCACCTCCGGACAATTTTTCTTCTTTCTGGTTTTTGATCTCGGTGATATCAATTCGATAGGTAGTTGTTTTGCGGTTGGTCTTCATTTTGCCCAACTCGTAAAAAATACCATAGCCATTGCTGCGTCCCTGGATGCCAAAAATGGTTTGCTTCTGGTAGACCAGTACACCTTCTTCTGACTGTTTGATCAGGGTATTTATTTTTTGCCGACGGGCTTCCTTCTTATCTTCCTTAGATTCTTTAGAAGCTTTGCGGCCGGTTGTATCCTGGGCAGCCAAAGACATGACAACCGTTGCAAGCAAAATAGAGAGGGCTAGTTTCTTCACGGAGCTACTTTTAGCTAAGAGTTAAAAGAAAAAAGGAGGAATAGCTTAGACATTCCATTTTTCAAATTCGCTCTCATATTTAAAAAATAATTAATTAAGAGTTCTCTGGACCGAAGGTAAATTCAACACAAAGTCTTTTTCTCTTTTCTTCTCTTTTTCGGCTCGGTTTATATAACGTAAATTTAGGGCAAATTATTGATAATGACTTCTACAGTAGTATATACGGGAGATTTAAGAACAACCTGCACCCACCTGAAAAGTGGCAATTCTTTTGAAACGGATGCCCCACCTGATAACAATGGGAAGGGAGAACGGTTTTCTCCTACCGACCTGCTGGCAACCAGCCTGGCCACCTGTATGATCACGGTGATGGGGATCAAGGCCCGGACTATGGGTTTTGACCTGAACGATGTAAAAATCGATGTGCTGAAGATCATGAAGCCTGATCCGCGACGCGTTGCCGGCATAGAGTTAACTTTTTATATACCTCCATCGTTAAAAGATATCGATGAAAAAACGAAAGCGATCCTGAAAAATACCGGTGAAACCTGTCCCGTGATAAAAAGTATTCACCCGGATATTGAGGTAAAGATTGACTGGGGAAGTTGGAAATAGTTTATAGTTCGGGGTTTGATGTTTTTGTAGCCAGTAGCCTTACTACTATCATCTTTATAGCAGTTTACCCGGAAAAAAGCGAAGGTCACACCTGTATATTCGGGAATTCTTCTCATCTTTTATACAACTTATAAAATAAGAAGATGTTCAAAAAATATTTAGTTAGCCTTTTAGAATCGTATTCCCTACCCCGCATTCCAAACAACGCTTCTTGCTGCAGTACTCATTCTTTAGCTCTATCAATGCCTGGCTGTCAAAAGCATTCTTGTTTTCAATCCCCAGGTTTTGAAATCCTTTTGTAATGCTATTAATTTCGGGAGAAGTTTCTTCCAGAAATTTCAGCGCTTTGTCTTTATATTTTTGTTCGCTGTGATAGTTGCCGTAAGCAAACAGTACCGGGCTGATGGTATTAATGATAATATTATTGATCATCGATCTTCCGAGCTTTTTCTTTTTAAAAGCTGACTCCTGATCGAACCGGTAATGATAATGCCAGTAATCATTACCGGTTATATCAAACCATTCCCGTACCTCCTTCAATCCGCAGGTATCTTTTATCCGGGAAAACAAATGGGCGGAGCCATTAATGAGCATGGCCAGTTGCGCCAGCCGGATGGTCGGAAAATTACCCGGGCGCATTCGCAGGAAATGGATGGGGTGATAAATAGGTTTCAAATCATATTTTTTCCGAAGGAACCGGTATTCCCTTTGAAGAAGTTTGGCGTAATCATCTTTTACCGGTTTTTCCAATTGGCCCGCCTGTCCAAGCAGCAATGCTTCCAGTTGCAGTACCTGCTGTTTGTGTTTGGCCAGCAGGCTGACAGAAAGGGATCTTGCTATTGCACCGAAAGCGTTTGCATTTACTTTATAACCAAAATTCCGTGCGAGTAACCACCAGAAGGTTTCTTCCCAGTGATGGCTGTTCTGCTGAAGACTTATCTCAATTATTGAAACTTTTCTCAGTAGCCGTTCAATAAGTAAACGATCTTTCCAACTTTTCCAGTTGATATCCTTTATTAAACCAATACTAGTTTCACAAGGTATAAAGGAGGACGAGTTCATCAGTTCTTCATATCGCTGTAATAATATCTTTGAAACCCTGTCCCTGAGCTCAAGAACGGGGATATTATTTTTAAGTCCGTCATCTTCCCAGACGACATGCAGCATCACGTTTTGGTAGTTCTGATCCGATTGATGATTATGCTTATCCCAGTCCGATGTTTTGATATGCAGTTCCACCGAGCCAGCCCAGGTCGTTTTTCCAATTACAACCTTTGCATCCAAAAAATCAGGTCCCTGGTTTGTATTGTATTGTCCGGGAGCCAGGATTTGAAGTGATTCCCCGGAAACAGTGATCAGTCCCGTTTGTTTAAAATACCTGAATTGCCAGATGAATTGCAGAAGTTTTTCCGTCATATGCAGTTGGTTAAACATACAGGAGGCCAGCTGACCTAGAATACTACTCAGCTGAACCAGGAATCCCGGGCTTTTTATTTCCAGTAAAAGAAAAGGAACAGAAAGAAGAAGTCGTACGTTACTGTTATGGCTACCACCTCCCTCCCCATTCCTTATTCTGTTTTTTAGAACAAAACGAAACTAACTGCCAATGCAGGAGGAGCCATGGGTTTTTCAACAGGAAGCGCTGTTTTTTTACCCTATTATTTTGTGTAATTCACGAACCACGCGGCTTACCGGTAAACCCATAACATTATAAAAATCGCCGTTAATGGATTTGATACCTACCACACCAATCCATTCCTGTATGGCATAGGCACCGGCTTTATCGTAAGGCTTATACTTGTCAACGTAGAATTCTATTTCGGAAACACTGATGTTATGAAACTCCACGGAGGTGACATCAGCAAAGGCGATTTCTGTAGCACCTTTTCTTATTACGACACCGGTTATTACTTTGTGTGTGGAACCGGACAAGGCCAGCAGAATACTTACGGCATCTTCCCGGTGTACCGGCTTGCCAATGATATTATCACCCAGCACCACGATCGTATCTGCAGCCAGGATCACTTCTTCATCACTTCTTTCCTGCTGCACCGCGATGGCTTTGTTCCGGGCAATATACACTGCCACTTCTTCAGGTTCTAAACCGGGAGGGAATCTTTCATCAGTTTCTTTTATCACTATTTCAAAAGGTACTTCAGCCCATTCCAGTAATTGTTTGCGGCGGGGAGATTGTGAAGCAAGGATAATGTTGTTCAACGTTTATTGTTTTTGGTTTATGGTTGTTGTTTTTGAGCTGCTATCCGGCCAATTTAATAAAGGCTTTATTTGGAGAAGCCAGCAATACATTACAAATAAAAATAGAAAAATACCATGGATAAAATACCTGTCAGCATCACCAGTTTGGTCAGGCTGCTGAGGGAATGAAAATCTTTTGGCGAAAGAGCTTTTCGTAATTTAACCAACAGTATGATCAACGGGAATATGATAGCGGGGATACTGTAAGCCACCGGTAACCACCATTTGAACTGCAACACATATACCTGCAGGATGACGAGGACTGCAATCAAAACGATCAGCCAGACCGCCACGTATACTTTAGTAGCATTGATACCCCAAACGATCGGCATGGTACGGCAACCATATTTAGCATCGCCATGCATGTCCTCCATATCCTTTATAGCTTCCCGGACAATGGAGATGATAAAAGCGAATCCGGCATACAGGATCGCCAGCCGAAAAAATTTATAATTACCCGTATCCCCTGCTCCGAACGCATCGGCCAAACCAAATTTGGAAAAGAAGATGATAAGGATCGTCCAGGCTGTTAATACCGAAATAACAATATTACCGGTCAGCAGACTTTTCTTAAAATTGGTGGAATAAAGCCACAGCATTGCCACACAGATTATATTGGCCAGTATCAGGTACCATTTTTGCGCAAAAGGCACGGCCAGTGCGGTCAGCATGATACCAGCACCGCTCAGCATAAAATGCCAGGCAATAGCCCAGCGGCGGCTGATGACTTTATCAACGACCATTTTATGGGGCTTGTTTACCTCATCAATATTAATATCAAAATAATCGTTGATGATATAACCCGCGGCAGCAATAAAAAGAGAGGCCAATACTAACAAAACAAAACGGAAAGTATCGTTGGGTGGAACGTTGTCTTTGTAAAGGCTGTGATAGATGCAGAACTGGAAAAGCACCTGGGTCAGTGCCATAAAGAAGAGATTGGGCCATCGGACCAGCTTCAAAAAGGCTGTAATCAATCTCATGAATAAATTTTAGGAAAGATACAATACAAGTACGAAATTGGAAGTAGGAACTACGAAAAGCCAAACTCAAAATAAAAAAGTAAACGTTGATAGCTTAAAATCTTTGAACTTCTTACTTCGTACTTACCTTGATGCCACATTTTCCTTGTACTGCCAATGATCATTCAACTTTAGCACTTTTTCGATCACATCCCGTACACAGGCATCACCACCTTTTAACGGTGAAATATATTGAACGGCTTCTTTTACTTCATTGACTGCATCGGCCGGACAACAGGGTAAACCCACCACTGACATCACGGGCAGATCTGGCAAATCGTCTGCCATATAGAGTAATTGTTCTTTTGATAATTTATTTTCGAGCATGTAGTTAGTGATAAATGTTTTCTTATCCCCTACCGACATATGTACATCATGCACACCCAGTTTTTCCAGGCGGTTGGCTACCTGTGGTGAATTACCTCCCGAAACGATCAATACTTTGTAGCCGTTTTGAATCGCCATCTGCAAGGCAAACCCATCTTTAATATTCATCCGTCTTGCCTGCAACCCATTATCAAGGACCAGCACAGTACCATCGGTCAGCACACCATCTACGTCGAAGATGAAAACAGTGATTTTTTTAAAGAGTTCGAGAATGTTCATAGCCCAATTTGAAGAGTTGAAAATTATTCGATTTGAAATTGACGAATAGTCTTACAGGTCGTTTTACTGGTGCAGTTTCTCCGTTTGTAATAAAGCTCCTATTTCTGATTGTCTCTCCACTCGTAAACCCAGCCGCTTTGAATCATTTCCAGGTGGCCTTCTGTACTTTGTTCCCTGGTTCCTTCGAAACCCGGGATTTGCAGGATCCATTCCAGCAGGTCGGTAAAACGTATACGATAGATCTTGCCTTCGTTAAATTCATCGCCGAAACGTTCATATAATTTTTGGGCTATGTCTTCATGATCGGCCCAGTTGATCGGTGGTTCAAAATGACTCATATTGTTATGGAGATTTGAAAATCTTTTGATTTGAAAATTATTCTCCCAAAAATTGTGTCTGGTCAGGCAGGGTTACTTCCACTATTCCATCACCTTCATTCAGCAGGCATTGGCATCCCAGCCGTGAACTCAACCGGGGGCTTACGGCCCGGTCAATAAAATCTTCCTCTTTATCAGTTAGTTCGTCAATAAAATCTGCTCCTTTATCCACGTATAAATGACAGGTGCTGCAGGCACAAACGCCGCCACAGTTATGATGAAGGTCAATATCATTTTTTAAGGCTAGTTCCAGTAATGACTGTCCGGGTTCAACATTCTTAAAAGTGATGGGCTCAAGTCCTTTCTGCTCAAAATTGAATTTAATACTGTACATCTTGTTATTTTCTGTTCAGGCTTCCACCGAAGCTTTATGCATTGGCAGGTTGCAAAAATAATGGTAAAACAAGGAATCAATTTACTTGTTTGGGAAAACTCACAAATACGAGGCAGGCTATTTTTATTAACCATTCAGCTATACCGGTTGATCCGGGTTATTTATTCAACCTGCTGTATACTTTCTGTCAATAGCACATAGATATTCTTCAGCTGCGGGTGCGCTTTTAATAATTCCAGGTGCTTGTGTATCGTTTCACTGTCGTGACGGATGGCCGGGCCTGTCTGTGCCTGCCCGGGCGAAGTAGCTGACAGTCGGGAAGCTGTTTCTTCTATCAATGGTAATAATTGTTTGAAGTCGAGTCCTTCTTTGCGGCAATAATCTTCGGTCAGGTAATAAAGATGGTTCACAAAATTGCTGACCACTACCGCTGCCACATGTACTTTCAACCTTGCATCATCACCGGCTTCCGCCACCTTTCCACCTGAGATAGATTCGGCCAGTTGCTGCAATACGGATTTTGTTTTTGCATCAATACCGTCGACAAATAAAGGAATATCCGGTAAACTGGTCATCTCTTTTCGTAAACTCTGTAAAGGGTAAAAAACACCGTAATGTTCTGTTACTTTTTTCAGCACTTCTTTTGGAACCGCTGCAGCTGTATGGGCAACTACTTTTCCCGGTAAACGCAGTTCATCTATCACTTCCTCAATAGCATCATCTGACACAGCAATAATGTATACATCAGCTTGTTTATTGACGAGTATCTTATAATTGGTGGATTCGGTGTCCCACTCGTAGGCCAGGTCGGTAGCTGCGGGTGCATTACGGCTGAAGATCTGGACAATCGTATGCCCGGCCGCTTTGAATTTTCTTCCCAGCACTGCTGCTACATTACCTGAACCAATGATGACGATATCCATACCCCTGCGATTTACTTTATTGTTTAATAGTCTGACTCCCTAAAGGGATCCATATAACTCACTAAAGTGTAAACTACGACCTATTTTTGTGTTACATGAAGTTATCACAACGTTTAGCAATTCATTATATCCGGACAAAATTCAAGCTTCTGACTGCCATCTCCAAAAAGAAAGCAGCAGAAAAGGCATTTGAGCTGTTTTGTACTCCCCAGCGGCGAAATAAAAAGCCCTTGCCCAAAATATTTGAGCAGGCCGAAAAGTTACAGTTAAAGCTGGACGGCAACCTCCTGCAGGGGTGGCGGTGGAATCACCCGGCAGAAAGAAAACTACTGATCATCCATGGCTATGAATCTTCCGTTACCAATTTTGACCGCTATATAAAGCCTTTCATTAAAAAAGGATATGAGGTACTGGCTTTCGATGCTCCCGCTCATGGAAGAAGCGGGGGTAAAAAAATCACGGCACCCCAGTATAAAAAAATGATACAGGAGATACATAAAAAATATGGCCCTGTTAAATCCTATATGGCGCATTCATTCGGCGGACTGGCAGTCAGCCTTGCCCTGGAAGAGATCAGCCATACCAGCGATTACCGCGTGGTATTGATTGCTCCGGCAGCAGAGACAAAAACTGCAGTAAACTCCTTCTTTAGTTTTTTGCAATTAGATCCGGTTTTGCGGCCGGAATTTGAAAGAATAATCCTTAAAGCCGGTGGGGTAAGTTCCGAATGGTACTCTATCCGGAGGGCCCTGAAGCATATCCGGGCCAACGTACTTTGGTTCCAGGATGAAGATGATGAAGTGACCCCGCTCAGTGATGTTTTAAAAGTAAAGGAGGAAAACTATCCATCGGTCCGGTTCGTAATTACTAAGGGTTTAGGGCACCGCCGGATCTACCGTGACAACAAAGTATTCAAATCAATTGTTGATTTTTTATGAAAGCGCTATTCACACTGTTATTTTTCATTACTTGCATCAGTTCCTGCTCAAAAAAGGAAATGAATATGCTTTCCAATAACCAAAACCCGGTTGTCACGAAAAAATATACTTATCTCGCCCTGGGCGATTCGTATACGATCGGGGAAATGGTGGCACCAGCGGATAATTTTCCTAACCAGGTCAATACCCTGATCAAGAGCAGTGCACCCGGGTTTCAATCACCCAGGATCGTTGCCAAAACCGGTTGGACCACAGACGAACTGGACCGGGCCATTATTGCTGCGAAAAGCACTGACCAGCTACTCGAAACCTATGATTTTGTCTCCTTATTAATAGGTGTCAATAACCAGTATCGTGGCCGTTCGGTTGATAGTTACAAACCCGAGTTCGAGAACCTGCTTACCAAAGCCATTCAGTTTGCCGGTAACCGGCCAGACAGGGTCGTGGTATTGTCCATTCCTGATTGGGGCGTTACTCCTTTTGCCAGTGGCAGGGACCGGGCACAGATCGCAAGAGAAATAGATGCCTTTAACGCTGCCAACCGCCAGATCGCCCAGGAGAATAATGTACATTATATAGATATTACCCCGTGGACCCGGGAAGCCGCTACTGACAATAGCTTGCTGGCTTCAGATGGCTTGCATCCTTCCGGTAAGGAATATGCCCGCTGGGCGGAACGGGTTGCTTTATTTTTCAAATCAAAGATTTAACGCCGGGTGTGCCGGTATGTTTGCATGGAATGATGTAAAGCCTGTTTTTGGGCCTCTCAGCGTCCGGCTATTTGCTAAGCACTTGTTCCGGCTGTACGCTGCAAGTCCTCGCCCGGCTCCGGGCTTTCCGCTTCCATCCGGCAGCCTCTCAGCTTTTGTTACACAGATGAGCATTTGTATCATCTTCGAATTGATTACATACAGCCTCATGCCGATGGATGACGGTTTATTATTGTAAAACATCGTTGGAGTTGGTGCGTGAGACACGCACCAAGGGGTAGATGAGC
>Ga0163144_10000937_pt1 | contig 69098 bp, 64 predicted proteins | sample OliLak19BULKMAT1_FD_123175 | JGI IMG/M metagenome (GOLD analysis project Ga0163144, IMG submission 123175) | Freshwater microbial mat bacterial communities from Lake Vanda, McMurdo Dry Valleys, Antarctica - Oligotrophic Lake LV.19.BULKMAT1 | ecosystem: Environmental > Aquatic > Freshwater >...
ACCTGCCCCTCGTTGACGGGGTGGATCAGGACCTCCTTGAAGCCTCCGGCTGACAACCGCTTCGCGGGGACCCCGTCGACCATCCAGCCTTCGCTGCGCGACGCGCCGCGCGAGATGGATTTGAGCCCGCCCACCCCTGCGACAACCGGGGCCGCGTCGCGGAACTCGATGGGCCGCTCGGTGAAATGGTCGACGACCTCGACGCGCGTCTTGAGGATGGCCTCCGCGTGCGCCGCGAGAGCGCGCGCGTTCTCCGGCGTCGGGGCCCACCGGCGATCGAGGCCGACCTGGGAGTACATGCCGCTGTTGAAGTCGAGCTTCGGCCGGCCCGTGGCGGCGTCGATCCGGGCCGTGCCCGAGAACAGCACCGCGCGGCCGTCGCCGAGCGCCACGTGCTTGACGCCCACCTCCTTGACGTTCCCCGGAGCGACGCGGCCGACCGTCATCTCGATCGTGCCGTTAGGACCCTCGACGATCACGAAGTTGTGCTCGATGCCGGGCTTCATGTTCTTGAGGGAGGCGGGCGTCGCCTCGAACACGATCCCGTGCTCGCGGGCGGCCGCCATGATCTCGGGGGAGTAGACCTCGACGGGCAGGAGGTTCGCGTCGAGCGTCTTGCCGGGGCCGCGGGTCTCGAAGCCGGCGGGCCGAATAACTCCGGCCGCGGACACGGAAACGATGGACTCACCTGCCCCTCCCATGCGGACAACTTGGTCCGCCGGAGGACCGCGCGTGGGGGCGGCGCCGGCGGCCTCGAAGGCGTAGCCCGCGACGCGGCCGTTTTCGCCGCGCACGCTGCCGCGAAGCTCGGGGACGACCTTCGACAGCGGCATCGCGACGACCCGCGCCTCGTAGATCGGCGCGCCGCTCGCGTCCTTGCCGGCCAGCACGCGGATGTTCGGATCGGCCACGTCCACCATGGTCTCGACGCGGCCCGTCAGCGGATTGCGCGCCTGCCGCCAGCCGGACACGGACACCATGTGCACCGAGGCGCCGAGGCCCGCGGCGGCGTCGGCGACGGTGTTGAACACGACCGCGACCTCACGGCCCTCGGCGAGCATGGCGTAGAGCCGCTCCGCCGGAACGTCGACGAGCTTCAGGCCCGACGCCTCGGCGACCGCGGCCATCGTCTCGCGCATCTCCGCGGGCGACATGCCCTTCCGGGCGGCGTCCTTCAGGAACGCCTCGCCTTCCGCGCGCCCGGACGTTATCCAATCGGACGCGCCGGCGGCCTTCGCCTTCGTCTGGAACCGCGCGATGACGGCGGCCTCGGCCTCGATCATGGCACCTTCGACCGGGCGCCCGAGCCTCGAGGCGGCCATGTCGGCCGCGGTGGCCAGCACGCAGAGGTTCTTGCCCTCCGCCTGGCCGACGTTCGCGCGGCCCGTCTCGAGGACGCCCTCCTTGGCCAGCAGGCGCATCATCGCGACTCCGCGTCCGTCGCCGCCCGTGGACTCATGGAGGCCGTCGCGCCGGTACTCGCGGATAGCGCCTTCCCGCGCGAGCGCCAGCTCGGCGGCCGCGAGGCGCTCGAGCGCGAGCGTCTCATGGATCGCGGCCTTCCTCTCGGCCGGGGCGGCGCCGCCGCGGGCCTCGCGGATCTCGGCGCGTAGCTTGGACAGCGCGACGCGCCCCGCGGACTCGATCGCGGCGATCTTCTGGCTGCCGGCCTGGCGCCGCACGAGCGCGTCGACGGCGGACGTGGTGAGGCCGCCGCCGGCGCGGGCGGCGCTCTCGTCGGCCGCGCGGAAGCGCGCGGCGGCGTCGCGTCCGCGCGCCAGCGCCTCGGCCGCCGCCGGCGCGTTGCCCTGGGCCGTCGCTGCCTCGTGGGCCGCTTCCGCCTTGTCGAGCTCGCGTCCGGCCTTCTCGCGCGCGGCGAGCGCCTGCTCGGAGCGCGCGATCGCGTCCTTCGGGACCTTGAGCGACTCGAGATGCCGGGAGGCGGCCGCGATCTCGCCGGCCGCGACCTCGCGCTCGACGCGCAGCTCCGCGACCGTGCGCGCCGCCTCGCGGACTTTGCCGAGCGCGGGCTCCGCGGCCGTCCCGAAGGACGCGCCCTCGGCCTTTTTGCCGGCGGTCTCGAGACGGGCCTCGGCCATCTCCAAGCGCACGACGTTCTCCTGCTCGACGCGCACGCGCTCGTCCTTGATGCGCTCGGCGTAGCGCGCGCCGCGCTCCTCGAGCGACAGCGGCGCGCCCTCGGACGGCGTGACGCCGCGCCGGGCCGAGAACATGCGCAGGTTGTACTCGGCACCCGGCGGAAGGCGCGTTCCCTCGGCGAGCGGGGCGGCCTCGACGAGGCGTAGCCCGCCGCTGCCGTCCGGCTCGAAGCGCATGCGCGTCTCGGCCCCCGTCTCCGCGAGCCGGAAGCGCCGAGCGGCACCGTCGTACTTCACGTCGAGAAACGTCTCGCCGGTGAGCTTGCCGTTCTGGGTCAGGCGCTCGCGAACCGCCGGCTCCGCGAAGAACTTGTCGAGCCCTTCCTGATGCCGCTCGGTCTGGAAGGTGCGCTCGAGCTGCGCGTACATCTCGCCGTGCGCGCGAGCTTCGAGCTTGGCGTCGGAGGTCTTCACGCGATAATCGAGAATCTCGACGCCGCCCTTGCCGTCGGGCCGGACCTCGACGGCGACCTGGACCTCGCCTTTCGCCTTGGCGCCGAAGGTCGCGCGTCCCGTCGCAGGGTCGAAGCGTCCCTCCACCGTCCCGCCTTTCGCGCGGATCTCCGCCGGCGCGGCCTCGAGGAACGAGGGCCGTTTGGCAAGGTCGGGATGCCAGACCTCCTCGAAGGTCAGGGGGCGCCCTTCGTGCGGCAGCACGCGCCCCTGCATGATCATCCCGACGCTGCGCAGCGGGCTGCCCAGGAAGCCGAGCTTCGCGGCGAAGGCTTCGACGCCGATGCCCGCGGTCTGCAGGCCGCGCACGGCGCCGCCCACGATGCTTCCGATCGGCGTCTGGGTCAGAGGGAGCTTTATCGTAGCGACCCGCGACGCGGCGGCGGACGTGCCCTCCCAAAGGCGTCCCACCGGCTTCATCGCCGCGGTGACGAGCCAGTCGCCGCCGTTGAGGGCGCCCGTGACCCCGCGCTTGACGAGGCCCGGCTTGGAGGGAGCGGCGGCCGCCGCGGAGGAGCCTTCCCCGACGAGCGCGTTCGCCTCGCGCTGGACCTCGGCGTTCGCGCGCTGGGAGCTCGCGGTCTCGGGAGCGGGCGAGGTCTCCTTAACACGAGCGGGAGCGGTCTCGGCGACGGGCTTGATCCCGGCCGTCTCCGGCGCCGTGGCTTGCTCGGGCGCGTTCTCGGGCGCCGTCTCGCGAGCGGGCCGCTCCGCCGGCGTCTCGCGCACGGAGGCCTCGCGGCTCGTGCGCCGGTCGCCGCCGCGGCGTCCGGGTGCCTGGACGCCGGCGACCTCGGGAAGCGGCTTCTCCGCCGCCGGGCGCTCCAGGGCAGGGCGCTCGCCTCCGGGCATTTCCACGGCGGGACGCTGCGGGCGCGCTCCGGCCATCGCGGGCTCGCCGATCCGCATCGAAGCCTCAGCCGCCGTCGGAGCGTCCGAGACGGGGCGTTCCTGGGCGCGGGCGCTCGAACCCTGCCGCACGGCGACCTCGCCGGCGACCTCCGGCAGGGCTTCCTTCGCCGGTGTTCGGGACGGCGCCGCCTCGGCGGCGGCCGGCGCTTTCGCGACCTCCGCCGGCGTCGTTTTAGGCGCCGCGTTGGGCGTCGTCTCGCGAGGCTTGGCCGCGGGGCTCGCAGCACCGCCCCCGCCCGAGCCCGCGTTCGCCGCGGACTTCGTGCCGCCCGGCATGAGGTCGCCGCCGCCGCCGCGAGCGCCGGCTCCGGGCGCGTCGAGGTTGCTGCCCTTGAAGGTGGGAGCCTCCGCGATGCGCGGCATGCCGCCTTTCGGCGGCGCCGCCGGAAGCGGACGCCCGCCCGCGGGCTCGATGGGGCGGCTCCCCGAGGGCTCCAGCGGCCGGCTCCCTGCAGGCTCCACCGGACGCCCCCCGGGCTCGGGCGGCCTCGCGGGCTCCGTCGGCCGCGCCGGCTCGGTCGGCCGCGCCGGCTCCGTCGGACGCGCGGGCTCCGTCGGACGCGCGGTCTCCGTCGGGCGCGAGGGCTCCGAGGGCTTCGCGGGCTGCGCCGGCGGGGGCTCGGCGGGCTTGGCGGGCTCGCCGGGCTTGGCGGGCTCGCCGGGCTTCGCCGGCTCGTTTGGCTTGGCGGGCGCGTTTCCGGGCTTGTTTCTCATCGCCGCGAACGCATGCATAGCGGCCATCTGCGCGCCCATCGCGGCGGCGGTCCCGACGGCCATGCCGCCCTCGTTGATCATGTTCGCGTCGTCCTTGTAGATGCCGACGGCAACCTTCACGACGCCCTCTCCCGTGCTGTAGATGATGTGGCCCATGAAGTAGGCGTTGACGCCCGTCTCGATGAGTTTGAAGGCCTTGAAGGCACCGGTCCCGATCTTCGCGGCGAGGTATCCGAGTCCCATGGGAGTGACCATCATCAGCACGTTGAACGGGTCGAGCATGGCCATGACGAACCCGCCCGCCACGCCGCCGACGAACGCCGAGGTCTTCGGGTTGCGACGGCCCCAATCGGAGTAGCGGATGGAGTTGCTCGTATAGGTGCCGAGCTTGGCGCCGCCGTTCCACACCGACGTCGTCGTGTCGGCGACGATCTTGCCCGACTTGACGCCGTCGACGGAGTACTCGCGGATGATGTCGGCGGCGTAATACCAATGGCCCTTTCCGTCGGTCTTGTTCTTGTCGTAGTCGTCCGCGCTGAAAGAGTGGTTCTTCGTCACGCCATTGTGCGCGCCGAAGAAGCCCGTCACGCGATCGCGTCCGCCCTTGGACTCCATCGACACGAACGCGAACTTGTCGTTCGCGGCTTGGCCCACGGCCCACAGCTCCTGCGACAGCAGGATTCCGTTCTGATCCTTGTCGGGCAGGCCGGGCTGGCGCGTGGGCGCCGCGTCCGGCAGCTTGAGGAACGAATACGACGCCGACGCGACCTCCGAGTCGTGCATTTTCGCGCCGTCGAAGCGCATGCCCGACATGGAGACCGCGCCGCCGCGCGAAATATTGGCGGTGACCGAGTAGGCGGAGTCGGCCTTGACGAACTGATTGTCGAAGAAGAGCGCGAGATTCTCGAACCGGCTGCCGAATTCGCCGGCCATCGACGTTCTGCCGGCGTCGTCCTGATGGAGGTCCAAGTCGGCGCCGAGGCGCCGGCCTACGTTCCCGTAAGCGGCCTTGAGCTGCTCGTTGGTCTTGCCTTCGCGATTGAGCGTGACGCGAAAATCGACGCGCGGGGAGCCGCGGTCGTCGCCGCGCATATCCGGGACGAAGTCGCCCGCCATGATGGCCTTGTCGAGGGCCCTCTCACCGAGCCGCGTGACGCCGTTCGGGGAGACCTGCTTCCCGAAGCCGTCACGTTTGTTGTCGTCGCCCGTGTCGGAGCGCAGGCGGTAGTCGCGGATCTCGATGACGGTCCCGTCGACTCCAGGCAAGGTCCGCGGGCGCTCGACGACGGCCTTGATCACGGGACCGCCCGGACGTTCCCTGACGAGATAATTCGTATGGATCAAGGTCCGCCCGCCGTCCGCGTAAACGCTGAGGCGCCGATTCTCGTCGAGGCTCTCGTTGTCCTTCGTCAGGTCGAACCTCGTGAGCTGACCGTTGACCGTGACGGAGCGCGTATGCGCGACAAGATTCATGCCGACGGAATCGTAGGTGTCGCCCTTCTTCGCTGGCGCGTAGAACCTATTCCAATTCAGCGTCTCGCCCGAGCGCCGCTCGATCAGGCTGACCGCCGGGCGCCCGTTCTCGCGGCTGAGGATCTGGACGGTCTCGACGCGCTCGATGCCCGCCAATTCGGACGCGTCGCGGCGCGTCACGCGGGACTGGTTGACGCCGGCCGCGTTGAGGTTCCCTCTCTTTTCCAGGACAAACGGCTTGCCGCCGGCCTCGGTGTACACCTCGACGCGCTCCCCCGCGGCGTTGACGCCCATCGACACCCGCACGTCGACCAATTTCCCGTCAATCGTGACCCTGTCCGTCTTGACGCTGATGGTCTCCATGTACCCGCCGTCGGCCGTGCGGAACACGGTGGAGCCGTCTTTTTGGACGTACGTGACGCCGTTGTGGATTCCGGCCGGAGGAGGACCGGACGGCGCGTCCGCGACGCCGCCCGTCTTGGCCATGAACTCCATGTCTTCTTTCGTGAGAGCGGGCGCGTCGGTGACGCCGGTGGTCTTGAAGCGGCGGCGCACGGTCACTTCGGCGGCCGGCATGCCGACCATCCAGCCCGACAGGACGAGCCCGTCGGAAGCCGCGCCGTCGATCGCCGCCGCCGACCGCGCCTTCGCCGTGGCGACGAGGCCGGGCAAGCTCATATTCGCGCGGCCCGCCGCGGTCGCCGAGAGCCTCTCGGTCACCTCGAAGAGCTCGAGGCTCGCGTCCTGCTGCGACTTGACCAGCGCGGTCATGCGCAGGAGCTCGAGGTAGGATGCGCTGCCCTCGACACGGCCCCGGACGAGCCCGGACACCTGCCCCGGTGTCCGGGCGGCGAGCATCTCGCCCGAGACGCGTCCGAGCTTCGCGATCCGGTCCTGATGCTCGTCGGACGAGGAGAGGATCAGCTGGTCGCGCCGGTTCTGCTCCTGGGAGTCGGGAATCTCGCCGCCGAGCTTCGCGAGCAGACCGCGACGGATCTTCTCCGCGACGGCCGGCGTGGTGAAGTTCTCGCCCTTGGCGAACATCTCCGCGAGCCCGGCCGCCGCGAGAAGGTCGCGCCGCTCCTCCTCGGTCTTCGGCGCGACGGAGACCTTGGTCGTGTCCATGCCGACGCGCACGGCGCGCGCATCGAGCACGGGATGGCCCGCCTCGCGAAGGGCCTCGGCCGTCTTCTCCGCGTCGGAAGGATCCGCCGCGACCTCGCGCATCAGCGCAGCCATGCGCCGGTATTCCTCGGCGTTATCGCGGTTCTCGGGCTTCGCCGCGGCTTCGTCGCGCGCCTTCGCCGCCATGAGAAGGACTCCCGCGTAGCTTCGGTCGATCGGCGGCTGGCCCTTCTTGACGCCGCCGTTCCACGCGTACAGCAGCGAGCGGTCGCGCGCCGAGCGCGGCGAGCGCTCCGACGCGAGCATCGCGGGCAGTGCTCCCAGGTAGCCGCTCGTCAGCAAAGCGGGGTTCTGCATGTCCCCGAGCGATGCCGACAAGCCCGCGACGTCACCCGACGCGGCGGCCGCGCGCATCTTCCCGGCCTGGGCCGCTGTGGCCTGAGCGGTGTCGCCGCCATAGAAGCGAGTGATCAGCCCGTCGCGGTAGGAGCGCCATTCGGAATCGTCGCCGGCCACGTTGAGCTGCTTGATGACCGCGGCCCACTGCAGGACCTGCGCCTCGTCGCTCTGCCGGATGATGCCGGCCGCGTCCACGCCACGTGCGGAGTATTCCGCGGCGAGCTCCGGCGAGATCTTGCGCAGGGCGCCGAGCATGTCCGACGTCGCCTTGCCTGACCGGGTCGACGCCTTGGCCAGGTCGTTGTCGTTCAAGTAATCCTTGATCTGATCGGAGAGCTTCCGCTGCGCGGCGAGCCCCGTCTGGTCGTACGAGGCCGGCCTCCGCGCCTGGCGCAGGAAACCGGAGCAGAACGCCGCCGTCTTGCGGGCGTCGTACTTGGGGGGCGCCGCCCCTTCTTCGTCATCCGCGGCCGGCTCCGCCGCCGTCGGAGCTTCCCCGGCCGCGGCCGGCGCGTCACCGGCCTCGGCCTTGGACAGGAGCGCCTGGTCGCAGCCCAACGCCGTATAGGCCGCCCGGTTCATAGCGAAGTACGTCTCGTACAGCTCGGCGATCTGGTTTTCGGCGGGGTCGCGGATCGCCTTGATCTTTTCGTAGCGGTCGGCCACGATCATGCGGCTGTAGGCTTCGTCGATCCCGGCCATGCCTGGCTGGCGCGGCAGCGCCGGCTTACCCTCGGCCTTGAGCTTGGCGTTTTCGCGCTCGAAGTCGCGCGCCCGGCCGTAGTCGGACAGCATCGCCGGCAGGCTTCCGGCGTCCGCCAAAGCACGGTTGGCCGCGTTGTCAAAGAACGCGTCGAGCGCCGCGAGATCGGCGGCGCGGTCGCCCGTGAGCTTGATCGTCTTGAACGCCTCGAGGCCCGAGCGCTCATTCGCGGTGCGCGCGATGACGGCCCGGCCGAGAATCCCGACGCGCTCGCCCCCGGCGCCCAGCAGCTGGCGGCGATCCTCATCCTTCAGACCGGTCAGATCGAGCGTCCCCTTCTCCTGCTGCTCGCGCAGCGAGCTCACGAGCTCGATGAGAACCTTCGCGCGCGCCCGCGCGGGAGCGAGCGCTTCCGCGTCGGACGCGGAGACGAGCGAACCCTTCGCGTGGACCGCCTCCGTCCACCCCCAGACTCCGGCGCCGGAGACGCCGAGGCCGGACTTGGACGCGGACGTCAGCTCAGCCTCGACCTTCTTGAGCGTCGCGAGCGCGTCCGCGGAGTTCTCGGCGGCCTCGGCCGCGTTCTTGCCGCGGCCGGGGGCCTTGAGGATCGCGTCGGACACCTTCTTCTCGATGAGCGCGTATGCCGCGGCGAGTTCCGTCGCCGCGGCCTCGCTCGCGCCCTGCGTCTTGAGCTCGGCGGCGCGGCCGCCCGCGAGGTCGGAGAACCCGCTCAGGGCGTAATCTCGCACGAAGGCCGCCGGATCGGCCGAGGCGGGGATCAGGCCTTTCAGCGCCGTCCACGCGGGCCCGGCGGCGGCGCGGCCCTCGGCGATCCATGCGGCCACGGCGGCCTTGACGTCGGTCTCCGCTGCAGGAGCGGCGAGCTCCAGCGGGCGCGAGTCGAGCGCGCGCATGCTCTGCACGTCGGTCCCGCGCACGACGCCGTTGGACGTCAGGACCGACGCCTGGCTTCGAGCGGCGACGCCGGTCTGGGCCTGCGTCTGGGCCGCGGTGCCGATGCGCTCGAACATGTCGGCGCGGTCGATCTTCTTGACCTTCGCCGCGTCGTAGAGCTCGTCGATCTTTCCGAGCGCTTTCTGCAGATCCTCGGGCTTACCCGAATGAAGATAGTCCGCGAGCTTCACGTTGACGGCGGCCAATTCGGTCCTGAAATCCGCGGCCTTCCCGGGCGGAAGGGTCCGCACGACCTCGGCCATCAGCGCGCGCGCGGCGTCGCCGGAGACCGTCTGAGGCTTCGCCCGCAGCAGCCCGTCGAGATCGAGGCGCGAGGAGCTACCGCGCAGGTTCTTAAACGACGCGTCGAGCGCGTCCGCGAGCGGACGGTAGCCGGCCTCGACCTCCGCCGCGGCGAAGGGGGCTTGGGTCCGAGCCTTCTCCACGCGCACGGACAGCGGCGTCATCGCGGCGCGGAAATCGGGGACGCCCTTCTCGAGCGCGGGCCAGTCGGCCGCGGAAATTTCGGCGGGAGGACGCTTGAACGACGCCTCAAGCGCCAGCAGCGCGGTGAGGTTTTTGCGGATGCCGCCGAGGTCGAGCTCGACGAGCGCGTCGGCGAGAACCTGGCCCGTGCTCGCGGCGGCCAAGGGGAGGAGGTCCGGCGCCTCCTTGCCGGCCGCGGCGTAGTTGTCCTGGGCGGCCTTGTACTCGGCCTTGAGCTTGGCGAGGTCCTCGGGAAGGGAGGCCGCGGGAGCCTTGAGGTCGTCGCTCCTGATGCGCGCCATGAGCGCGTCGAGCTTGCGGTCGAGCGCGTCGAGAGGTTCGCGGGGCGTATCGAGCTTGACGCCCAGCACGACGGCGCCGGGGACGCTCGATTCAGCCAGGGCAAGCGCCGGCTGCTGCCAAGGAAGCAGCAGAACCGACAACAAAACGGCGAGTACCCTGCGGAGAGGGGACGAGGGCTTCCGCATCCTCGGAGTGTAACAGGATTAAACGGCCTGTCAATGGATAATAATCGTTATTATATATGTAGTATTTGATTTTAAACGGCGCTATTTAACGGTCCCGGCTGTTTTCCTTTATTATAGAATGCCGCATGCCCTTCGACCCCGGCGCGACAGCCTTCCTGGCGGTCTGCGTGTTCTTCGCGGGCATCGTGGACGCGCTGGCAGGAGGCGGAGGCCTGATCACGCTGCCCGCATATCTGGCGGCGGGTTTGGACCCGGCTTTGGTGCTCGGGACCAACAAGCTCTCCTCGTGCGTCGGCACGGTCGTGTCGACGGCGCGCTATCACCGCGCGCTCAGGTTCTCGATCAAGGATTTTTTGCCCGTGATCCTGGCTTCTATGATCGGCTCCTGGCTCGGCGCGCGCGGCGCCATCCTGGTGGACCCTTCCTGGCTGCGGCCGATGCTCCTGGCCGCCTTGCCCGTCGTCGCCTATCTCGTCTGGTCCAAGAAGGACTTCGGCTCCGTCGACGAGAGCGGGCGGCTGTCCGCGGCGGAGCGCCGGCGCCGGGGCGTCCTGGTGGCCGCGCCCATCGGCGCCTACGACGGCTTCTTCGGCCCGGGCGCGGGCACCTTCTTCGCGATCGCCTTCGCGCGGTGGGGCAAGCACGATTTGCTCGGCGCCACGGCGCGCGCGAAAGTCCTCAACCTGGTCTCCAACTTCGGCGCGCTGGGCGCGTTCATCTGGGCGGGGCGCGTCGACTGGAAGCTCGGGCTCCTCATGAGCGCCGCCTCGGTCGCGGGACATTGGGTGGGCGCGCATCTAGGCGTGAAGAAGGGCGCCGCCTTAATTCGTCCCGTCGTGGTGTTTGTCTGCGCGGGCCTTTTCGCCAAGGTGCTCTTCGACGCCGCACGGTGATATGATCTCCCCATGAGCGAGCGCTTAATCGCCGTGTACGAAGTTCCCGGACCCGCGGCCGAGGCGGAGAAGACCGCGCGCGCCATCGCCTTCGAGGAGACGGTCGAGGTCCCCTTCGAGTTCCCCCTCTCGTCGAAAATCCGCGAGGAGATCGTGGGGCGCCCCGGAGTCCCGGCGCCCGTCGACGCGGGCTCTTTGGGCGCGGTCGGCCGCTTCCGCGTCGAGATCTCCTTCCCCGCGGCGCTGGCGGGCGGGCGCATCGGCGCGCTTCTCAATCTCGTCTTCGGCAACGCGTCGATCTGGCCGGGCGTGCGGCTCGTCGAAGTGCGCTTCCCCGATTCATTTTTGACGGCGTTCTCCGGGCCGAACTACGGCGTCGCGGGACTGCGCGCTTTATTGGGAGTCCACGGACGCCCGCTGCTCGCGACGGCGCTCAAGCCCATGGGCTCGACGGAGGTCGAGCTCGCCGAGATGGCCGCGGCGTTCGCGCGCGGCGGCGGGGACATCGTTAAGGACGACCAGAACATCGTCGACGCGACCTTCGCTTCGTTCCGCTCGCGCGTGTCGCGCATCGCGGAGGCGGTCTCCCGCACGAAGTGCCTGTACTTCCCCCACCTGTCGGGCCCTCAGGAAGAGCTCGAGGAGCGGCTGCGCTTCGTGCTCGGCGAGGGCCTCAAGGGCGTGCTGATCTGCCCCGCCATCGTGGGCCTCGACACGATGCGCGCGCTGGCGTCCAAGCGCAAGGCGGTCTTCATGGCGCATCCCGCGTATTCCGGGGCGTTCTACGCCGAGCGGTCCCACGGCATCGAGCACTCGTTGTATTTAGGGACGCTCATGCGCCTGGCCGCAGCCGACATCACCGTGTTCCCCAACGCGGGCGGCCGCTTCGCGTTCACGCCCGACGAATGCCGCGCGATCGCGGCGAAGGGACGCGCCCCGCTCGGCGGCCTCGCGCCCATGTGGCCGGCGCCGGGCGGAGGCATGAACCTCGACAACACGTCCGCGATGGCGTCCGACTTCGGCACCGACGCGATCTGGCTCGTCGGCGGACGCCTGCTGATGCATCCCGGAGGCCCCGAGGCCGGCGCGCGGGCGTTCCGCGATAAAATGGCGGTCGCGTAAGGGAACTCCGAAATCCGTGCGCAACTGCGTCCGGACGCACCTGCGCACGGTCGGTGGCCGCCGCGGAGTTCATCAAGTCCTGGAAGCTTGCCGAAGCGGGCCTTGGCCAACCTCCATCAACCAGCTCGCGAAAATCGCCGACCGCGACTTTAAAAATATTCATACGGATGTTATGCATTTCAAGAATATCGACATTATTCGCATACCCCGCGGGAAGCAGGTCGGCGAACCAATCGAGGTACTCTACGACGCCATCAGCCTCCACGCGACCGTTTGATTCGCGGTTGACGCCCTCGTCGAAGACTTGCTACCATTTCCCTTCTGGCATAGCGCCGTAAACCAGGAGCATCAAGCCTCATTAATAACTACAACAGGAATTTTAAGGATACCCGGGATACCACCCGGATAAACGGCATGATCCGGTCGGCGACCGTCCGGCTCATCGACGCAGACGGAACGCAGGTGGGAGTAAAGCCGATCGCCGAGGCGCTGGCCCTGGCCCGGATGCGCGGTTTGGATCTCGTGGAAGTCGCGGCGACGGCCCAGCCGCCGGTTTGCAAGGTTTTACCGTACTCGAAGTACAAGTACGAGCAGGACAAGAAGGAAAGGGAGTCCCGCAAGAAGCAGAAGGCGGGGCTGCTGAAGGAGCTGAGGTTCCGTCCGAACATCGGCATCCACGATCTGGACGTCAAGATTCGCCAGATCGAGGAATTCATCGACGCGCACGACAAGGTGCGCATCACGGTGGTCTTCCGCGGACGCGAGATGCAGCACCGAGATCTCGGATTCAAGCTTTTGATGTCGATTCAGGAAAGGCTCGTCGAGAAGGCCGCGGTGGAGCAGGCTCCCATGCCCGACCGCAACCGTCTCGTCATGACTTTGATCCCGAAGCCGCACTAGTTAAAATAAAGTAGAGGTTCGTATGCCCAAGTTGAAGTCGCACTCCGGCGCCAAGAAGCGCTTTCGTTCCAACGCCGCTGGGAAGTTCAAGCACGAGCATCCCGGTCAGCGTCACCTGATGGCCCCCCTCGGCAACAAGCGCCGCCGCTTTCTCCAGGGATCTTCCACGCTGAACGGCACCGACTCGAAGACGATGCGCCGGTTCCTCCCGTACGGCTGAGGCATAGACAACAATGAGAATTAAATCAGGCGTCACGACTCGCGCCCACAAGAAGAAATATTTCAAGCTCGCGAAAGGAAACTATTCCGCCAAGCGCTCGCGCTGGCGGATGGTCAAGCAGCAGGTTGAAGCCTCGCTGGCCGAGTCTTACATCGGCCGCAAGGACAAGAAAGGCGATTTCCGCTCCCTCTGGATCGAGCGCATCAACGCCGCCTGCCGCCAGCACGACACGACCTACAGCCGCTTCATCAGCGGACTGAAGAAGGCCGGCATCACGCTCAACCGCAAGATGCTCTCCGAAATGGCCATCCGCGACGGCGCGTCGTTCACGAAGATCATCGCCCTCACCAAGGGCGCGTAAAACTCCGGCCATGACTCGCGCCGACTGGGAGAAATCCTACGTCTCAGCCGAGTCGGCCTTGCGTGACGCCGGAGTCGAGAACGCGGACCTCCTGAAGCTCGAGGAGGTCCGCGTTCGATTTTTGGGGAGGAAGGGCGCGCTCACCGACCTGCTCAAATCCCTGAAGGATCTTTCGATCGACGACAAGCGCGAGCTCGGCCCCAAGGCGCAAAGCCTCAAGGCCTCCTTCGACGCATTAATCGAGGCGCGCAAGGCGGCGCTCGAGGACCAGGGCGACGCCGCGGCCCTGCAGAACGACGCGATCGACCTGACCTTGCCGTCGATCCGCGCCCCGAAGGGCCGCCTGCATCCCCTGACGACGACCCTGCATGAGATCGCGCGGATCTTCCAGCTCATGGGCTATTCCTGGGCGGAGGGGCCGCACGTCGAGGACGAGCGGCACAACTTTACCGCGCTCAACATCCCCGAGAACCATCCCGCGCGCGACAGCCAGGACACGTTCTATCTGCAGGATCTGCCGCTGCTGCTGCGCACGCACACGTCGACCGTTCAGGTGCGCACGATGGAGAGCCAGCGTCCGCCGCTGCGGGTGGTTTGTCCGGGCCGAGTTTTTCGACATGAACAGATCGATGCCACCCACTCGGCGGTGTTCGGCCAGGTGGAAGGGCTCGTCGTCGACGAGAACATCGGGCTCGCCGACTTGAAAGGGCACCTGCAGACGTTCCTGCAGAAGCTTCTCGGGTCCTCGACCAAAACGCGCTTCCGGCCCTCGTACTTCCCGTTCACCGAGCCGTCGACCGAAGTCGACGTCAAATGCTTCTTCTGCCCCGGCACCGGCTGCTCGGCGTGCAAGCACACGGGCTGGATCGAGATCCTGGGCGCCGGCGTCGTGAACCCCGCCGTGTTCAAGGCCGCGGGCTACGACGAGACGAAGTGGTCGGGCTTCGCTTTCGGCATCGGCGTCGAGCGCGTGGCGATGCTCCTCCACAAAGTTCCCGACATTCGCGCGTTTTACACCAACGACTTGAACTTCTTGAAGCAATTCGATGAAAGTCTCCTATAACTGGCTGAAGGAGCATCTCCCCCTCGAGCTCTCCGCGACGGAGCTCTCGGCGCATTTGCTCAAGATCGGCTTCGAGGTCGCGGGCCACGAGCGCTTGGGGCCGACCTTCACCGGCGTCGTCGTGGGCAAGGTCGTCTCGAAGGACAAGCACCCCAATGCCGACAAGCTCTCCGTCTGCGTCGTCGACGACGGCGCGGTGAAGCGCACGGTCGTCTGCGGCGCCCCCAACGTCGACGCGGGCCAGACGGTGGCCTACGCGCGCCCCGGCGCCGTGCTTCCCGGCAATTTCAAGATCGAGGGCCGCAAGCTGCGCGGCGTCGAAAGCCAGGGCATGATCTGCTCGCGCTCCGAGCTCGGGCTGCCCAAGGACGTGGATGGAATCTGGATCATGGGCGAGGGCCCGGCGCTCGGCACCGACGTCGGCTCTTTGCTCGGGCCGGCCGACGACATTTTAGAGGTCGAGGTCACGACGAACCGGCCCGACTGCCTGTCGCATCGCGGGCTCGCGCGCGAGCTCGCCGCTTATTTCCGCAAGGAGCTGGCGCCGCTGGGCGGCGGGATGGTGGAGAGCGCGAAGGCTTCGTTCCCAATAATAATCGACGACGCGGACGCCTGCCCTTTCTATGGGGCGCGCTTGATCGAAGGAGTTACCGTCGGGGAAAGCCCGGCATGGCTAAAATCTAAGCTCGAAGCCATCGGGCTGAGGCCGATTAACAGCGTCGTGGATGTGACGAACTACGTTTTGCACGACATCGGGCAGCCGCTGCATGCGTTTGATGCCGACAAGCTCGCGGGTTCGAAGATTATCGTGCGAAGGTCGAAGGCCGGAGAAAAGCTGCTGGCCCTCGATCATAAGAATTACGACCTGCCCGAAGGATTGTTGGTCGTCGCTGATGGAGAAAAGCCCGTCGCGCTCGCCGGCGTGATGGGCGGAGAGGACACGGCCGTTACGACCGCGACGACACGGGTGCTGCTCGAAGGAGCCTTTTTCAACCCGGCCGAAGTACGAAAGTCGTCGCAGAAGACGCGGCTGCGGTCGGACTCGTCGTATCGCTTCGAGAGAGGAACGGATCCGGCGGCGCCTCGAGCGGCGGCGGATCGCGCGGCGGCGCTGATATTACGCATCGCGGGAGGGTCCGCGGCGAAGCCCGTCGAGGCGGCGGCGCACCGGAGAGAGAAGGAGCCGATTAAGACGAGCGTTGGTAAGATAAATTCGGTGTTGGGAAGTGATTTTACCGATCTAGCCGTGAAAGGGGCGCTTGGGACGATCGGTTCCGTCAACGACGTTAACGGCAACGGCGTGGAGTTCACGTTTAACGCCCCTACTTGGCGACATGACCTTTTCACGGCGAACGATCTCGCCGAAGAAGTTGGACGCTTTCTTGGGTACGACAATATTCCGTACAGGATGGCGCCGATGGCATCGCGAACGGCGCGGCTCACGCCGGTCGAGACGGAATCGCGCCTGGCGCGTACGAAATTAACGGCTTTAGGACTTTGGGAGGCGTACAATTACGATCTCGTCTCCGAGAAAACTTTGGCGGCATGCCGCCTTCCCTCGGATGCCCAACCTCGCGTGGCGCATCCCCTCTCCGAGGATTGGGCGCTGCTGCGGTCCTCGCTGCTGCCCGGACTTCTCAAGAACGCCCAATACAATCTAAGCCGCGGCGCGGACTCCGTCCGCTTTTTCGAGCTCGGGAAATCGTATTCGATTCGCGGCAAAGAGGTCGATGAGGTCTGGCGCGTCGCGGGAATCATTCTAGGACCGGTGCTTGACGCGCGATGGCAATCTTCGCGCGCTCCGCGCGCGTCTTTTTATGACGCGAAAGCGATTATCGAAGATCTCCTGGAGAAAGCGGGAGCCATTACGTGGGTCAAGCTGTCCGAACCAGCGGCGGGCAAAACCGCCTCGGATCCATTATTTCATCCGGCCAACTCTTTGCGTGCTGTCGTTAATGGAAAACCTGTCGCCACCGTTGGATGGCTACATCCGCGTATTGCGCGAGGACATGATCTCGAGCGCGAAGGCGCAATCATCTTCGACATCGATCTAGATTGGTTGGCCGGGCGCGAGGAAGCACCCGCCCGCTTCAAGGAGTTCTCCGCATTGCCCGTGTCGCGCCGCGACTTAGCACTTGTCCTCGACAAGAAGACTCCTTACGCGCGCGTCGAGTCCGTCGTGCGCGCCTGCGCGATCGAGGAGCTCCAAGACATTCTGCTGTTCGACGTCTACGAGGGCAAGAACATGCCCGAAGGCAAGATCAGCCTCGCGATCCGACTCACCTTCGGCCGCTCCGATCGGACCTTAACCGACCCCGAGGTCGCCCGGGCCGTCGAAACGATCGTCGCCGCGCTCTCCAAGGAGCTCGGCGCGAGCCTGCGAGGCTGACGTGCAGGGACCTCTCCAGAGCTTGAAGCAGCTCGAGGTCCTGGTCAAGCAGGCCTCCGAGTCCCTGCAGAAGCTCGGCACCGAGAACCGCCAGTCCCGGGAAACTCTGCGCCGCCTCGAGACCGAGAACAAGACTCTCAGGGAAGAGCTCAAGGAGGCGCGCCTCACGCTCGCCCGCCATGAGCGCCTCAAGGTCCGCCTGACGCGCCTGACCGACAAGCTCGCGAGGATCGGGTGAACGAGAAAGTCGAGGTTCAGATCGGAACGCGCCGCCTCGTCGTCGAGATGGAGGGCTGGACGCCCATCGAGATCAACGCGCTCGCCCAGAAGGTGTCCGAGCGGGTCGTCGAGATGCAGAGCCACAACACGAACGTGGCGGACACGTCCAAGATCGCCCTCCTCGTGGCCCTCTCGTTCGCCGCCGAGCTGAACAAGGAACGCTCCGCGCACGACATGACGCGGCGGCTGCTCGAGAATAAGGCCGAGTCGCTCTCCGAGTCGCTGCGGGACTCGTTGAAGATCGCGGATAACGGCGCCGAATGAGCGAGCTCTTCTCCGCGGGCGCCGATTCCCGGCCGCTCGCGGCGCGGATGGCGCCTCGGAGCCTGGATGAGTTCGCGGGGCAGGCCGCCCTGCTGGGTCCCGGCAAATTATTGCGGCGACTCGTTGAGAGCAAACGCTTCACATCCGCCATCTTCTTCGGGCCTCCGGGCTGCGGGAAGACGGCGCTCGCGCGGTACATAGCCGAGCACAGCAACGCGGAAGTCGTGGAGCTGAATGCCGTTACCGCGGGGGTGGCCGACATCCGGAAGGCTGTCGAGCAGGCCAAATATTCAGCCACCCTCGGCAGGAAAACACTTTTACTTGTCGACGAGATACATCACTTCAATAAAACGCAGCAGGACGCGCTGCTGCCTTCGGTGGAGCGCGGAGATGTGCTGCTCATCGGGATGACGACCGAGAATCCGGGGTTCTACGTCAACGCTGCGCTGAGATCGCGCGTGACTGCGTTTGAGTTCATGCCGGTGCCGGAGGCGGAACTCGGAAAAATCCTCGACAACGCCGTTAACGACAACGACCGGGGCGTCTCGTCACTAAAGGTCATTATGACGCCCGAGGCCCGGGCTCACTTGGTACGCCAGGCATCCGGGGACGCGCGGCGGCTATTGAACGCCCTTGAGATCGCCGCGCTCACCACTTCACCGGATATGAACGGCGAACGGAGGGTGAACCTTGCCGTCGCCGAAGAATCGATTCAGAAACGGCAAATACGATACGACAAGAAGTCGGACGATCATTATGATCACATCTCCGCATTCATCAAATCAATTAGAGGAACTGATCCGGATGCCGCCCTCTACTGGATGGCCAAAATGCTCGAAGCGGGAGAAGAGCCCCGGTTCATCGCGCGGAGGATCTTGATCGCGGCATCCGAGGACGTTGGGAATGCTGACTTCCGCGCGTTATTGGTGGCGGAAGCAGCGTTTCGGGCGGTCGAGGTCTTAGGGATGCCCGAAGCTCGGATCACGCTCGCCCAAGCGGTGACCTTCGTCGCTTCCGCTCCGAAGTCCAATGCGGCGTACCTTGCAATCGACAAAGCGTCCGCCGAGGTGCGGGAAGGGCCCGCGCGCGAGGTGCCTTTGCCTCTCCGAGATGCCAACATGGACGCTAAGGAACGCGGGCATGGTATGGGCTACAAATATCCGCACGATTTCCCCGGGCACTGGACGGCGCAGGTCTATATGCCGAATCCCGTGCGATTTTACGAACCGACAGAACAAGGCGATGAAAAGCGCATCGCCGAGCGTCTCAATTCCCTCAGGAGCAAGCTATGAAGATCTGGCTTATCGCGGCGTCGCTCTTTTGCCCTGGCGCCCTGCGCGCCGCGGAGCCTGCGACGGCGCCGCCCGTAGCGGACAAGGTCAAGTTACGCGCCGAGCTGCGGCTGGCCTACGCCAAGTCGTTTTCGTTTTCCGAGGCGCTCATCGGCGCCGACAAAGGCTATGACCTCGCCTGCTCGGATGAGAACTCGACGAGGACGCTCATCATGCTTGAAAAGATCCTGGAGCCGGCGTTCCAAACGAAGAACTCGATCGCAGGACACCTCGCGACGGCCGGGACCTCGGCGACGCGAGACGCGGCGGCGCACGAAACCGCCGTCGCCCTCGTTAATGAGCTCAACGGGCTTCCGAACTACGCCGCGAAGGCCACGGCCCGGGCCAAGGCATGCTTGGACATGGTCCTTAAGCGGAGCGGAGCAGACGACTCGGAGGAAGACCTCTTCAAGTGGGACGGCCCGCTCATGCATTCCAGATTTAATTTTAATTTATTCTCGGGCATCGACTTTTCCGCCGAGCTCAAGGCCGCGCAGGCGCTAGTCGAAAAAACGAAGTAGCTAGGGCGCGCCGCCCAATTTGCCTTGCAGGCCGGCCAGCGCGCCGGCGGCTTGGGGATTGGCGGCCAAAGCCGCCGCCCCGCGCGGATCCATCAGCAGGCCGAGCGCCTTCGGGTTGGCCATCGCGATGCCCGCGATCGCCGTCGAATCGTTCCCGACCGCTTTGAGGGACGGGCAGGCCGAGACGGCCTTGACCATCTCCGTACCCGCAAGCGCCGAGACCAGGCCGGAACCTCCATCGCTCCGGCTGAGGGCCTGCTGGATCACCGGGTAGACCTTCGACATGCCGCCGCTCTTCGGGTCGGAGAGATAGGATTTGAGCGCGCCGCCGTTCTCGCAGTTCTCCTTGACGCCGGAGCGGGCCATAAACGCGTTGACGACCGTCTTGTTGTTAAAGATCGCGGCAAGGACCTTCGGGTGGTCGAGAAGCTTCGCGGCTAAGGACGAGAGCATGCCTTCGGTCCCGCCGAGATTGGAGAGGCCCTTGGCGTCGGTGGGAATGCCCGCCGAGGCGAGCACTTTAGTTTCATCCGCCGGATTGCTGGGCGCGGCGGGAGCGGGGGCCGCAGGCACCGCGGGAGCCGTTGCCGCCGGCGTCCTCGGCGCGGCAGCCGGGGGAGGGCTCGCCGCCGCAGCCTGGTCCCCGGCGGGCGTCAAGACTCCCCGATAAATCCCCGGATCCACACCGGGGGGGCCGTCGCCGATCGCGGAGCTGACCATGTCGAGGCTCGTCTTGGGGCGCGCCGCGAACGGGCGACCGTCGGACTTGGAGCTACCGCTCGCCGAGCCCATATCGAAGCCGGTGCCGGAGACGTTCTCCTCGCTCGGGCGCGCGAAGATCATCCAGGCGATGACGGCCGCGGTGCAGCCGAGCCCGATCAACGCCTTGTTCCGGATGTCGCCCCAGTCCCGGGGCGGCGCCTCCTCCTTGTCCATCTCCCAATCGCTCATCTCGTTCCTAGTGTACCTCCCTGGAGGAAATGCGCAAGGGGCGCCCCGCAACGAAGCCGCGCGCAGGTGCGTCCGGACGCACCTGCGCACGCTTGCCGTGAGCACGAGGGAACAATTTGGGGGGGTCGATCGTATGGTATAGAGAGGAATCTCATGGAACTTAAACAATTGACCGACGCCGTCCTGCTCGCGCGGCTTAAAGAGCTTGTGTCCCAGGAGCGAGGAGGGATCGCCGACCTGATCGAGCATCTATCCGAATTCGATCGTCGCGAGATCGCCATCGACGCCGGCTATCCATCCCTATTCGATTACTGCGTCAAGGTTCTGCGATATTCCGAAGCGGCGGCTTTTCTCCGCATACGAGCGGCGCGGGCCGCCGCCAAATATCCGCGCGTGCTGACCGATCTCCGGTCCGGGACGATTCACTTGGATGCCGTGATGCGTCTGTACCCTTTCCTCAACCCGGACAATAGCGACAGGCTCCTCGATCAGGCGGCGGGCGGCTCCAAGCGAGATATCTTGGCCCTAGTGGCAAGCCTCGATGCGGGCGGGGCGGCGCCGGAACGCGACATCGTTAGACGGCTGCCAGCACGGGCGTCCTGGGCGCTCCAGGAGACCCCGATAGCGGCCGGCAGCGAACCGCGCGGGAGCGAACTCGCGCCGCCCGACGCCGGACCGCAACCGCCGGAGACTCGCGGTCAACGCCTTGAGCTCGAGAGCCAGGGAACACGGCCCGCGACGGTTCCGGCGGCGATCATTCCGCCGCCTTCGCGCATTCGTCTAGCGTTCACGGCCGATGACCGTTTTCTTCTTATGGTGGAGCGTTTGCGAAGCCGCCTTCGTCACAAGTATCCAGAGGGACGGCTGGAGGATTTACTCGAGGAGGCGGTCGCGGCGCGGCTGCGGCAGGGATGCCGCGATCGAACGATGCTCCGCGAAACCTCAAGCGCCGAGAAAAGCGAGGCCCGGCCGGAGGATACCCGCCGCGGTCAAGGCGGCGGCCTGGAAACGCGACGGCGGGCGGTTCGTTTACGCGTCCCCCGACGGCCATCGCTGCGGAAACCGGGATTTCCTCGAATACGACCACATCATTCCTTGGGCGCTGGGCGGACAGTCGGTGCTAGACAATGTCCGTCTGCTTTGCCGGCCCCACAATCAGCGGCTTGGGCGCCGCCAGTTCGGACCCCGTCGGCGGGCCGGCCATGCGCAGGTGCGTCCGGACGCAGTCAAGCACGGTGTGTTATAATCGCCGCATGACGCGCGCGCTCGTCGGGACTTTGATCTGCGGAACCATCCTGGCGATCTTCACCGACCGCAGCAACCCCGCGTGCCTGCTCGCGGGCGCGTTCGCGACCTTCCTGCTGCTACAGCTGGGCGCGCGCTCGATCGTCGAGAAGATCGGAGCCCTGATGACGGCGGCGGCGATCGCATGGCTGGCGGGGCCTCGCGCCGCGACGGCGAGCCAGAGCCTGTTCGGGTACTTCGCCGGCTGGCTGCTCGCCTCCGGCGCGCTCTCGGTCTACCTCCACCCGCGCGCGGACTAACGGTGGAACCGGCCCGGCGCGTCCTCACGATCTCCGAGCTCAACGGCCAGGTCCACGAGCTGCTCGAGTCCTCCTTCCCGGAGCTGTGGGTCGAGGGAGAGATCTCCAACTGCAAGGCCTACCCGTCGGGGCATACGTACCTGAGCCTTAAGGACGACAAGGCGCAGGTGCGCGCCGTCCTGTTCAAAGGCTCCACGTTCGGCGTGAAGTTCAAGTTCACCGACGGGCTCAAGATTCTCGCGCGCGGCCGCGTCACCTCCTACGAGGCGCGCGGCGAGCTCCAGTTTATCATCTCGGCGGCCGAGCCGCGGGAGAAGGGCTCGCTGCAGCTGGCGCTCGAGCAGCTCAAGGCGAAGCTGGCGGGCGAGGGCCTATTCGCCGAGGACCGCAAGAAGCCGCTTCCCCCTTTCCCGAAGGTGATCGGCCTGGTGACGTCGGGCCAGGGCGCGGCCGTGCGCGACATGATCCACGTGCTGAGCCGCCGCTGGCCCGGCCTGCTCATCCGCGTCTGGCCCGTGAAGGTGCAGGGCCCCGGCGCGGCGGCCGAGATCGCGGACGCGATCCGAGGCTTCAACGAGCTGGCCCCGGACACCGAGGTCTTGCTCGTCGGGCGCGGCGGCGGCTCGATCGAGGACCTGTGGGCGTTCAACGAGGAGCCCGTCGCGCGCGCGATCGCCGCGTCGGAGATCCCGGTCGTCTCATGCGTGGGCCACGAGACCGATACCACGATCGCCGACTTCGTCGCCGACCTGCGCGCGCCCACGCCGTCGGCCGCGGCCGAGATCGCCGTGCCGGAGAAGGCCGCCGTCCAGGACCGCATCGCGGAGCTCGTCGACGCGATGGGCCAGGACCTGCGCGACACGCTCGAGGCGCTGGGGCGCAGGCTCGCTTACGCGGCCGCGCATCCGCTGCTGTCGGATCCGCGTAGGCTGTGGGAGCAGCGCGCGCAGCGCGTCGACGAGCTGGCGATGCGCCTTCCCGAGGCGCTGCGTCGCCGCCTCGAGACGAGCGGCCTGCGCCTGGGCGCGGCCGCGGGACGGCTCGACGCGATCAGCCCGCTGGCGGTGCTGTCGCGCGGCTACGCGATCGCGACCAGCAAGGGGAAGGTTTTGACGAGCGCCAAGCAGGTCAGGAAGGGCGACGCGGTGAGCGTGCGGCTGTCCGAAGGCCGGATCGATTGCGAGGTATCCTAGTGGCGAAAGAAACGAAGCCGGAGACGTTCGAGAAATCCCTCGAGAGCCTCGAGGAGCTGGTGCGGGAGCTCGAGGCCGGCGACAAGGGGCTCGACGAGTCGCTCGCCCTGTTCGAGAAAGGCGTGACGTTGTCGAAGGACTTATCCAAACGACTAGAGGACGCCAAGACGAAGGTCGAGGCTCTGTCGAAGGAAGGCGGGAAGCTCGTCAAGAAGCCCTTCGCGGACGACGAGAGCTAGAACCGCGCGTCTTTTAGGCGGGCTCGCCCACGAGGTCGTATTCCTCGGCGCCGGTAATCTTGATGTTCGCGAAATCGCCGACGCGGAGGTAATGCTTGTCGGCGGGGATCAGAACCTCGTTGTCCACCTCGGGCGAGTCCTGCTCGGTGCGCGCGATGAAATGTTTTCCTTCCTTACGATCGACGAGAACCTTCACGGTCTTTCCGATGCGCGCGGCGTTCATCGCCAGCGAAATGGGCTGCTGCGCGGCCATGATCGCCTCGGCGCGGCGCTTTTTCTCGCTCGCGGGAAGATTGTCGGAAAGGGAATACGCATGCGTGTTTTCCTCGTGCGAGTACTGGAAAACGCCAAGCCGGTCAAATTTCGTTTTTTCGATCCACGCGATGGTTTCTTCGTGGTCGTCGATCGTTTCTCCGGGATATCCGGCGATCAAAGTGGTCCTCAACGCGATTCCCGGAACCTTCTCGCGGATCATGTCGATCAATTCGCCGGTCTTCGCCTTCGTGGTGCCGCGGCGCATGGAGGTCAGCATCTTGTCGGTGATGTGCTGAAGCGGCATGTCGAGGTATTTGCAAATGTTATCGCGCTCACGCATAACATCAAGAACATCCGTCGGGAATCCCGCCGGGAAGGCGTAGTGCAATCTGATCCAGCCTATTCCTTGGACGTCGGATAGGGCCCGTAGGAGATCCGCCAGACGCCGTTTGCCGTAAAGATCCAATCCGTAATACGTGGAGTCCTGAGCGATTAATAAAAGCTCTCTCGTCCCCGCGGCCGCGAGGCGTTTAGCTTCCGTTACGAGGTCTTCGATCGGCGTCGATACGTGCTTCCCCCGCATCAGCGGAATGGCGCAGAACGAGCACGGCCGGTCGCACCCTTCCGAGATTTTAAAATAGGCGTAGTGCCGCGGCGTGGTGATCATCCGCTCGCCCACGAGCTCGTGCTTGTAGTCGGCGTTGAGCGCCTTGAGCAGCCGCGGCAGGTCCCGAGTCCCGAAGTAGGCATCCACCTCGGGGATGTCCTTCTCAAGATCGTCCTTGTACCGTTCCGACAAGCACCCGGTGACGAATAATTTATCGACCTTGCCCGCCTTCTTCGCCGCCGCGAAGTCGAGGATCGTGTCGATCGACTCCTGCTTCGCGTTGTCGATGAAGCCGCAGGTGTTGATGACGACGATCGAGGCGTCGTCGCAGCCGGTCTCGTGCTCGACCTCGAACTTGTTGGCGCGCAGCTGGCCCATCAGCACCTCGGAATCGTAGAGATTCTTCGAGCAGCCGAGCGTGATGACCTGGACCTTGTTCTTCTTGAGGGTTTTCGTTCGCATGGAGGACGCTGTCCGACGAGGAATTATATCACTTGGACGGGAGCCGCGGGGGACGCGGACGCGTGTCGGGCCGGCGCGCGCGGAGGTCGGCGACCACGCGGCGATAGTAGAGCGCGAAGCCGACGCACCAAAGGACGACCAGGACCAGCGCGGCCGCGCGGCCCTTCCACGGATTGAACGGTTTCGAAGGAGCAGACCCGACGGCTTCGAGCTTCTTCTTGAACTTGGCGAAAATGATCCCGCAGCCGGCGCATTCGGCCGCACCGGCGGGTCCCTCGAGTCCGCAATTCGGGCATTTCACGCGGCATCAGTATACAAAAAGCTCATATAGCATCAATTCTTTCCCGCCTTGTGGCGCCGGGGGGCAGGTGTTATACTCAAGCCTGTATGCGCCCCGCGACGGCGAAAGACGCCGACTGGATCGAGGTCCCCTTCCGCGTGCTCAAGGAGCACGAGGGGGCGCGCCTGGACACGTTCCTGGCCGCGCGCCTCGGCAAGAAGTACTCGCGCATGGCGGTGCAGAAGCTCATCGACGACGGCCTGGTCACGCGCGCGACTCGCCCGGTGAAGGCCTCCGCGCGAGTCGGCGAGGGCGAGACCGTCCTGATACGCTACACGCGCGTCGAGGAGCCGCCCGTCCCGTACGAGACCATGCCGATCCTTTATCAGGACGAGCAGCTCGTGGTCATCTCCAAGCCGGGCGGCACGCTGAGCCATCCGACCGACAAGGTTCTCCACAACACCGTGACGCATCTGCTCTCGAAGCAACTGGGCCGCAAGGTGTACCTCGCGCATCGCCTCGATCGCGAGACGAGCGGCACGATGGTCTTGGCGCTCGACGTCGCCGCGGCGCGCGGCCTCTACGACCAGTTCTTCGGGCACGGCGTGCGCAAGGAGTACCTGGCCGTCGTGTTCGGCGCGGTCGCGTGGGAGCATACGGTCGTGGACGCGCCGCTCGGCGACGAGGGCAAGGCCATCCGCGTGCGCCGCGCGGTCGGGGGCGCCAACGGGCAGAGTGCCATCACCGAGTTCCGGCGCCTCGCGACGGACGGTCGGCTCTCGCTCGTCTCCGCGCTTCCGCGCACGGGACGAATGCACCAGATCCGCGCGCATCTCGCGCACCTGGGCCACCCCCTCGTCGGCGATAAGCTCTATTGCGGCGAGGGCGAGGTGTACATGAAGGCCGTGCGCAAGGAGGTATCGCGCGCCGACCTCGACGCGCTGGGCGCCGACCGGCAGCTTCTGCACTCCTGGCGGCTCTCGTTCAAGCATCCCATCGACGGCCGCGCGCTGACCTTCGAGGCGCCGATCCCGGATGATTTCCCGCTGAGGCCCTCATGAAGTTCAAGGGCTACAATCCCGTCATCAAAGACGGCGTCGCCCACGTCCAGTTCGCGTACGACGTGGGCCTCGCGATCGCCCTCGACGCCGCCGAGAAAGGCTTCTCCGCGCTGGCCGAGCGCGCGCCCATACGCCATCAGCGTCGCGCGCCCAAATATTTCGAGTTTCAACCGTATCCGCTGCGCGTCACGCAGACGAGCCCGATCCAGGCAATCGGAGATTGGAGGACGTTGAACGCCGTCGAGATGGTCGTCTACGACTTCGGCGCGGTCAGCGTGACGTATCAAATCCCCCTCTCGGGGCCCTTCTCCTCGCTGGCGCGCCTGTCGGAGCTTCTTTACGACAACGCGGCCCTGCTCGCCGACAGCCGCCGCTTAGTCGAGGAGCTCGTCCAGACGATCCACCCCTCCGTGAGCCGCCCCCACATCTCGACGTTCTACGAGGACTACGTCGTCTTCCAGATCCGGGCCTTCGAGGACCACGGCGCGCACGCGCGGCTGCTCGCCGAGGCGCCGACCATGATCGCGCAGGTGCTGCGCGCCGACGAGGACCTCCGCTCCGAGCAGGAGGTGCAGGACGCCCTGTCGGTCCAGGTCTCCTACGGGTCGGACGACCTGACGCTCGTGGACTGGGTCGCCGCGATCGTCTTCGACCCGGCGGCCGACGACACGCGCGCCGTCCTCGAGTTCGCGACCGTTCAGCTCCTCGAGCTGCGCCACCTCGACCACCAGCTCGACTCGGCGCTCGAGCGCTACTACGACGCGCTCACGCACAGCCCGAAGGGCCCCTTCAGCCTGTTCACGAAGGGCGACGACAAGCTGCGCGAGATCGGACAGCTTCAGGTCGAAAGCGCGCTGCTGTTCGAGAACATCAACAACGCGATCAAGCTCCTGGGCGACCAGTACCTCGCGCGCCTCTATCAGCAGGCGGCGAAGCGCTACCACCTGACCTCCTGGGACAAGAGCATCCAGCGCAAGCTCAAGACCCTGGAGAGCATCTACGACAAGATGGAGTCCTCTCTCTCGTCGGCGCGCCTGGAGTTCCTCGAGTGGATCGTGATCATCCTGATCGGCATCGAGGTGATCATGCCGTTCGTTAAGATGCTCTTCTAAACATGGCGATCAAAGCGGTCTTCTTCGACATCGGCAACGTGCTTTTGCGCTTCTCCAACAAGCGCATCCTGCGCAAGGTCGCGTGGGCCGTCGGCCGTCATCCGGTCAACGTCGCCCGCCAGCTCTGGAAAGGAAGGCTCGTCGATCGCATCGAGCGAGGCGAGCTCAGCGGCGAGGAGATCCACGGCCTCTTCATCAGCGAGCTCGGCTACACGGGCGGCTTCGCCGAGTTCAAGACGCTTTGGTGCGACCATTTCACGCTCGACCGCGGCTCCTTCGCGGTTCTCAAGAGCCTCTCGGGCCGCGTGCCGACCTACCTGCTCTCGAACACGAACGCCCTGCACATCGAGCACATCCGGGCGCGCTACGCGTTCCCGGGCCTGGTCAAAGGCGCGATCCTCTCGCACGAGCTCCGCCTGCGCAAGCCGCAGCGAGAGATCTACGAGGCCGCGCTCCAGATGTCCGGCACCGCGCCCGACGAGACCGTCTTCATCGACGACCTCGAGGAGAACTGCGAGGGCGCCCGGAAAACCGGCCTGCACGCGATCCGCTACCGCGGCGCGAAGGACCTTAAGAAGCGCCTCGCGGCGCTGGGACTATGACCATGAATAGACTCGCGCTGCTCGCGGTCCTCGCCTTCGCCGCCTGCGGGAAAGACAGCGGCCACGGGAGCTACGACCCCTCCCGCGATCCCGCCTCCGACATCCAGGCGGCCCTCGCGCTGGCGAAGAGCTCCGGCCGGCGCGTGCTCATCGAGGCCGGCGGCAACTGGTGCTCGTGGTGCAAGATCATGGACCGATATTTCACGGACCACGCCGAGCTCGCCGCGCTGCGCGACAAGAACTACGTGACCGTCCGCGTCAACGTCGAGTCCGGAGGCCCGCTGCCCGCCGCGCTCAAGTCCTACCCGGCCCCCGACGGCTATCCGCACCTCTATGTTCTCGATGAGAACGGGTCGCTGATCCAGTCCCAGAACACCGGCGACCTCGAGGCGGGGCAGACCTACGACCTCGAGAAGTTCACGTTCTTCCTGAAAGCGTTCGCCAAGCCCAAGACCTGATCTTTATTTGACTCGTATCTCCCGCGCGGCGGCGCTATCCTTAGATCAGGGTAGCTCCGACATGAGGAGGTGCATTGTGAACAAAAGCACATTGAGTCTGGCGGTCTTGGCCGCTCTCGTCGCTGGCGGCGCCAGCGCCGCGGACGGGGTCATTCCCGAGGAGACGCAGCGGACGCAGGACACGAGGACGGCTGAGCCGAGAACCGGCGAGCCGAAGACCGGGCCGGCGGCCAAGGCCGCTCCCGGGCAGCAGAGGCAGATCGACAAGCTCGCCGCTGAGTTCGGCGTCACGAAGGACGAGGTCTCCGCTCTGCGGGACAAGGGCCTGGGCTGGGGCGAGGCGCGCCACGTGCTGACGCTCTCGCGGGAGAGCGGCAAGCCCGTGGAGGACATCGTCAAGATGCACGAGGACGGGATGAGCTGGGGAGAGATCTCCAAGAAAGAGGGCGTTAAGCTCGACGGCTTGAACAAAGGCTCGATGGGCCGGGAGAACGTCAAGCCGGGAGGCGACCGGGGCTCTTACGGCAACGAGCGCGGAACGACCCCGAGCGACCGGGGCAACATCGACCGCCCCGTGAAATAACCGACGGAGCGCGCCAATCGCCGTTGACGGCGATTGGCGCTTCTTTTTACGTCGGAAGAATTTCTTTCCTGCGGCCTTTGAGAAGGTCGAGCTTTGAAAGCTCGCCGGCCATCATGGCCGCGACGATGAGGCCGCCCCCGGCCGCGCGCGCGGGAACGAACGATTCGCCGCCGAGCGTCCAGGCAAACAACGCTCCGAAGACCGGCTCCAGGGAAAAGATGAGGCTGACTTTTACGGGCTGGGTCACCTTTTGGGCCCACATCTGGATGAAGAAGGCCGACAGGGTCGGGACCACCGCCAGGAAGGCGATCGTGCTCGCGGCCTTGTCGCCCGTGACCGCGAGGGGGCGGCCTGACACGAGGCAATAGACGAGCGCCAGGAGGCCTGTCATCCAGAACTGATGGAACGCGAGAACGACCGAGTCCGCGTCGCCGCGGACATACTTGTCCGTGGCCAGCAGGTGCCCCGCGTAGGTCGCGGCCGCGACCAAGGTGATCACGTCTCCGAAGTTAACGGAAGAGATGCCCCCGGTCAGCATCCACAACCCCAACAGAGCTAACGCTGACGATATCCACTGAACGGCGGTCGGGGACTTGCGGAAGAAAAACAACATGAATATGGGGACGAAGATGACGAATAAACCAGTGATGAACCCCGAATTCGACGCAGACGTAAAACCCAAGCCTATGGTCTGCGTCGTATACAGCAAAAATAATAAAACGGCGAGGATCAGGGACTCTTTTAAATGACGGCCGCGACTTGGGCGGACGAGCGCCCACGGCGCTAACAGTAATGCCGACAATAAAAATCGATGCGCCACCATGGCTACCGGATCTACGCCCGAGAGCGCGTCCTTGACCATATAAAACGTCGCGCCCCAAACTGCGGCGCAGTAGACTAAACCGGCATCAGCCCAGATTGGAGGCACGGGTCCTGCGAAGCGGCCGGTTCTTCGCGCAATAGACGAGGTTTACGAAGGTCATCGCGCGGGTCATCGCGCCGATGCGATTGTCGGGAGCCGTGATAAACGACGCGATCCCCTCCAAGGCCTTCGAGTCGACGTTGCCCTGGTAGGAGACATCCACGACGGCCGCGCCCTTTTTTATCCATGACGGATCAAGCTTAAACGAGGGGTCCGGTACCGCGGTCACCAGGATGTCGGCTTTCCGGACTTGCTCTTCAAGAAGCGCGCGCGGAGTCTTGTCGTAGCACTTTACGACCGTGGCGCCGATATTCTCGAGCATGAGGCCGAGCGGCTTGCCCACGCGCATCGAGTTGTTGATCACGACGGCGAAGGCGCCCTCGATCGGGATCTCAGGATACGCCTGAAGCATCTTCACGACGGCCTTCGCCGTCGCGGGCACCACGCACTTGACGCCGCGGGCCTCGTCGAGGAAGCGCTTGAACTTGAGCAGGTAGCCGAGGTTCGTCGAGTTGAGGCCCTCGACGTCCTTGGTCGGCGAGACGAGGTCCATCACGTCCTCGTCCTTGAGGGCGCAATTCAGAGGGTACAGGAGCATGAGCCCCGAGGCCGTCCGTTCCGCGTTGAGCCGGCGCACGAGCGCCAGCAAAGACTCCTCGTCCTCGGCCTCGTGCCCATCGACCGGGATTCCCAGCCGCGCCGCGTCGCGCAGCATCAGATCGCGGTACTGGAGCGAGGCGGGGTTCTGCTTCGGGCGGAACAACACGGTCGCGAGATGAGGCTTTTTGCGCATTGACGCGACTTCACGCCCGACCCAATCGAAATAACGAGACGCGGTGCCGCGGCAATCGAGAAAGCGTGTCATCTGGGGTCGTTATACTATCATAGAGGCTGAAGCCATGGCGAAACGCGAGAGGTTAGACGTCACGCTCGTCGAAAGGGGCCTATTTGAGTCCCGGACAAAAGCACAAGCCGCGATCATGGCCGGTTTAGTGTTGGTTGATAGCCGTCCCGCCGGCAAAGCCGGCGAAATGATCGGCCCGGACGCCGTTCTGTCCCTAAAATCGAATCCGTGCCCATACGTATCCCGCGGCGGCCTCAAGCTCAAGGCCGCTATCGACGAATTCTCCATCGCGGCCGCAGGCCGCGTGTGTCTTGACGTTGGAGCTTCTACCGGCGGTTTCACCGATTGTTTGCTGCAGGCGGGCGCGCTTCGGGTGTATGCCCTCGACGTCGGCACCGCCCAGCTCGACAGCCGTTTAAAAAAAGATCCCCGCGTGGTCTCCCGCGAGCAGACCCACGCGAAGCTCCTCCGCCCCGAGTGGTTCAACCCGAAACCGTCCTTGGCCGTCATGGACGTTTCTTTCATCTCCTCGGCGCAGGTCCTCCCCTTCGTGATTCCTTGCCTATCGCGTCCCTTCGAAATAATCGTCCTGGTTAAGCCCCAATTCGAGGTCGGCCCCAAGCTCGCCCCCCAGGGCGTCGTCCGCGACCCCGCCGTCCGTCTTCAGGCGGTGGACAAGATTCGTTCGGCGGCGGGCGACCTCGGCCTCATCGAATCGGGCCTGCTGGAGTCCCCAATCGTGGGTCCTAAAGGCAACCATGAGTTCCTCCTTTTGCTAAAATCAAAGGAATGAAGGTCCTCATCGCCGAAGACGACCGCACGAGCCGCTCGCTACTTCAGGGGTCTCTCCTGAAGCTGGGCTACGAGGTCGTCGAGACGGTCAACGGCGCCTCGGCCTGGGACGCCTTGGGCCGCACGGGCGCGCGCATCGTCGTCAGCGACTGGGTCATGCCCGACATCGACGGCCTCGAGCTGTGCCGCCGCGTGCGGGCCCGCAAGGAATCCCCCTACGTCTACTTCATCCTGCTGACGGGCAAGATGCTCGGCGCCGGCCATTACGCAAAGGCGATGGACGAGGGCGTCGACGATTTCCTGACCAAACCCCTGGACTTCGACGCCCTGCGCACGCGCCTGCGCGTGGCCGAGCGCATCGTTCAGCTGACCGAGCGCGTGCGCACGCTCGAGGGCATCCTGCCCATGTGCGCCTACTGCCGGCGCATTCGCGACGAGAAAGGGTCCTACCAGAGCCTCGAAGACTTCGTCTCCGACAAGACCCCCGCCCAGTTCTCCCACGGCGTCTGCCCGGAGTGCGCCAAGAAGCATTTCGCCGAATAAAGCCATCACAAATCTCGTAACCGTACCGATATTGACGCCCCAGAAAGCTCCTGTTACAATCAACTAAGATGCGCGTCTGTCTCGTAACGCCGCCCTCGATCTTCCTCCTCGATGAAAGGGTCTTCATGACCCTTGGCATCCTGCGGGTGGCGGCCGCGTTGGAAGGCGCTGGCCACGAGGTCGAGATGCTCGACCTGTCCGGCATCGAGAACTACGAGGAGGTCATCCGCCTCCACGCCGAGACGAGCGCCGCCGACGTCTTCGGCCTCACCGCGACGACGCCCCAGATGCCCGCCGCTTTCCGGGTTACGCAGGCCCTGCGCGCGGCCAAGCCCGGCGCCAAGATCATCCTCGGCGGCCCGCACATCACCCTCATCAACGCGGCTTACAAAGGAGAGGTGGCCCGCAAGACCCCGGGCCGCGCCGCCAAGGCCCTCGAGAAGATGCTCGCGACCTACGACGTCCTAGTCCCGGGCGACGGCGAGGAGGCCGTCTTCGACGCGATCAAGCCCGACGCGCCGAAGATCGTCGACGGCGACGACCCCAAGTCCGCCTTATTCCTCACGAACCAGAAGCTCAACGAGCTTCCTTTCCCGGCGCGCCACCTCGTCGACGCGTCGAGCTACCACTACTCCATCGACAACGTGCCCGCGATGAGCCTCATAGCACAGCTCGGCTGCCCGTTCGCCTGCGGCTTCTGCGGCGGCCGCGAGTCCCCCATGCTCCGCCGCGTGCGCACGCGCAGCACCGAGAACGTAGTTAAGGAAATCACCTACCTCGCGGACACCTACGGCATGAAGGGCTTCATGCTGTACGACGACGAGCTCAACGTGAACCCCAAGATGGTCGAGCTTATGAACGCGATCGCCGACGAGCAGGTGAAGCGCGGCGTCGAATGGCGCCTGCGCGGTTTTATTAAGTCACAGCTTTTTACAGATGCCCAGGCGGAGTCCATGTACCGCGCCGGCTTCCGCTGGATCCTCACGGGCTTCGAGTCCGGCTCGCCGCGCATCCTGCAGAACATCAACAAGCGCGCGACGCGCGAGGAAAACTCGCGCTGTGTCGCGATCGCCAAGCGCCACGGCCTAAAGGTGAAGGCGCTCATGTCGATCGGCCACCCCGGCGAGTCCGAGCAGACGATCCTCGAGACGCGCGACTGGCTGCTGGAGAGCAAGCCCGACGATTTCGACGTGACGATCATCACGACCTATCCCGGCACGCCGTACTACGACCGCGCCGTGCAGCACCCGACGATGAAGAACGTCTGGGTGTACACGTATCCAGAGACGGGCGACCGGCTGTACGGGTACGAGGTCGACTACACGATGGTTGCCGACTACTACAAGGGCGATCCCAACGGCGGCTACAAGGCGTACGTGTACACCGATCATCTGAGCGCGCTCAAGCTCGTGACTTTGCGCGACCAGGTCGAGCGCGAGGTGCGCAAGACCTTGGGCATCCCGTTCAACGCGGGACGCCCGGCCCAGAGGTTCGAGCACTCGATGGGCCAACTGCCCCCCACGATCCTGCGCGCCTCCGCGGCGGCCGCGCGGACCTGATGCGCCTTCTCTTGATCCCGGACCCGACCTCGCCCAACGGCGAGGACGCTTTTTGCCGGGAGATCGTCAAGCGCGCCCCGGCCCGCGGCCACGAGGCGCGCATGCAGATGCTTCCCAACGGCCCCCCCGAGGCGGCTGCCGACCTGCTCAAGGCTCAGGGCTTCGGGAGCGATTGCGACGTGGTCGTGATCAACAGCCTTCAGCCCGCCGCGCTGCTGGCGGCGAAGGCGGCGTCCAAGCCGACGGTCCTGCGCATGATCGAGTCCTACGCCGGCGCGTCGCCCGAGTCCCTGGCCGAGGTCAAGCGCCTGGCGGCGAGCGCGAGCCTGCTTCTCCTGCCGAGCCGGCATATGGCGGGCATCGTCGCGGCCTGGGGCGTGCCCGTCGACCGCATGCGAGTGATCCCCTATGCGTACGACCAGATCTTCGCTCAGCAGATCGCGCTCGTGACCGTACGCTCCTCGCGCGCGCGCGGCTTCACGATCGTCACGGCGGGCGTCATCGACGATGCCTCTCTGGCCGGCTTCGAGACCGTGCTGTCGGGCGTGGCGCGCCTGCGCATGGACGTCCACGTGACCGTAATCGGCGACGGCCCGGCGCTGCCGGCGCTGCGCGCGCGCGCGCAGGATCTCATGCTCGGTGAACGCGTGACCTTTCTCGGGGAGCTGCCGCATCCGAAGAAGATGGAGTACTTCCGCTCCGCGAAGGCGTTCGTCGAGCCGACGGGCCGCCAGGGCTTCCCGTCGCTCGCGCTGCACGCGTTGTCGGAGGGCTGCCCCGTGCTCGGCGTGCGCGCGGGCGCGCTCCCGGAGTTCATCCGCGACGGCGAGAACGGACTGCTCTTTACCCCGGGCGACGCGGCGGGCCTCGCGGAGCACATCATCACCTTGAACACGACGCCGGGCCTATCGCTGCGGCTGATCGCCGAGGGCGTGCGCACCGTCGAGCGCCACTCCTGGGACCTGACGGCCGCCGCCGCGCTCGACGCGCTCGAGTCGCTGGAGGTGAAGGCGTGATCTGCGCCCTTCTCGTCGACCCCGACGACAGCGTCGACTTCCCCGGCAACGAAGCCGAGATCCTGGGCCGCCCGCTGGCCGCCTACCCCCTCCTCGCGGCCAAAGGCTCCGAGCACGCGCGCCGCTTCTACGCGCAGACGACCTCGCAGCCCGTGCGCCGGATCGCCGTGCAGCTGGGAGCGATCATCATAGATCCGCCTCTGACCAAGGACGCCGAGATGCGCCTGACCGACACGGCCCGTGTGCTGGCGGGCTACCGACAGATCGTCGAGGACTTGAAGCAGGAGAAGGGCGAGCTCGAGCTTCTCGTGCTCTTGTTCGCAAATACGGGCGCGGTCAACACCGCGCTTATCGACGCGGGCGTGCAGGCCCTGCTCGACGACGCCGCCCTCGACTCCGCCGCGACCGTGTCGCCGTACGACCGGTGGAACCCGCGCCGCGCTTTCCGCGAGGCGACCGACGGACGCCTGGTTCCTTACGCCGAGTGCCTGCCCGAGGCCGGCACGCCCTGGTTCCCCGACTGGGGCGCCGCGATCCTGCGTCCGCGCGTGCTCGACGCCTTGAAGCCCGACGCGGCGGACCTGTCCTGGCTCGGAGAGAAGATCCTGCCGCTCAAGCAGCGTGGCGGCGGCCCCGTCGACTACAGCTGGCAAGTACCCAAGATGGAGTACTGGCTCAAGAAGCAGGGCATCCGCGACTCGCCGCGCCCCGAGCCGATGCCCAAGCTCGCCCCCGCCCCCAAGCCCGACCGCCGTTAAAGGGATTCCTGCCCTAGTGCATCCGGACGCAGTGGGCGCGTCTAGCGGCGCTGCTTCAGGTAGAACGTCAGGATGTGGGCCACCGACATGTGAAGATCCTCGATGATCCCGTACTGATCGCTCGGGATCAGCAGAATCTCGTCGGACAGCGCCTTGAGCTTGCCGCCGTCGAAGCCGAGGAGCGAAACGACTTTGGCGCCGCGCGCGCGCGCGAGCTTGGCCGCCGCCACGAGGTTGCCGGAGTTCCCGCTGCCGCTGATCAGGATCACGACGTCGTCCTTGGCGACCACGTTCTCGAGCTGGCGGGAAAAGGTCTCGTCGAAGGACAGGTCGTTGCCGATCGCGGTCATGAAGGCGGTGTTGTCCGACAAGGAGAGGCACTTCAGGGGCTTGGCGCCCGGGCGCGACGCGGTCTTGCCGAAGTCGCAGCCGACGTGCGCGGCGCTCGCGGCCGAGCCGCCGTTGCCGCAGACCCAGACGAAGCGCCCCGCGGCCTGCGCGCGCTCGATGACGGTGGCGACCTTCGCGAGCGCTTTGAGATCGAGGCGATCCCACTGCTCGAGGGTCCGCTCGCGGTACCAGCGCGCGAAATCCTCGACGCCGAGCCCTCCGGGTCCGGTGACGTGGGTGCCGCCCGGCTTGGTGCCGCGAATTTTCTTCATGAGCCGGATTTTAGCATTCCCTCGACGCCGTCGACGACGTGCGCGGCGAAGGGCATGGCGCAGGTGAAGCCGGGCGAAACGGCGTTGAGCACGTGCATGGAGCCGCCGTCGCCCTCGAGCACGAAGTCCATGACGAGCGACTTCTTCTTCAGATCGACGAGCTGCGCGCGCATGCCGGGCCTGCCCCAACGCCGGTAATGCTTGAGCTTGACGTCGGAGGCGAGGCGCGCGGCGAGCTTCACCATCACGCCCTTCGAATTCTTCTGGATCTCCTCCCACGCGAGGCGGCGGAAGTCGAAGCCGGCGCCCAGGAAGAGGCCCGCCTGGCGCAGCGCGATCTCGGCGAGCTCGGGCGCCGAGAAGCCCTGGAGGCCGCCGTAGTTCTCGCGCCAAAGGCCGGGGATCGCCGTCGGCCCGATCTTCACGCGGCCGTCGACGGTCACCGTGAAGTGCACGCCTAGAAAGGGGTTGCGGATGTCGGGCACGGGGTAGACGTGCGCGCGGAACGCGCCGGCGGGCTCGTCGGAGTAGAGGTAGAGCCCCTTGAAGGGCAGGATCCGGTAATTCTCCGAGAAGCCGTAGTCGCGCGCCACACGGTCGGCGTAGAGCCCCGCCGCGTTGACGACGTAGCCCGCCTCGAGCACGCCCGCCGAAGTGCGCACGGCGCGGCCCTCGCGGCCCAGGTACGCGGTGCTCCAGCGCAGGTCGATTCCCTCGAGCTCCGCGTCCGCGACGAGCGCCGTCAGGCACGCCGCCGGGTCGACGACCGAGGTCGACGGCGAGAACAAGGCGCGGTCGAAAGTCTTGGCGCGCGGCTCGATTTCGCGCGCCGTCTTCTCGTCAACGAGCTCGACCGGCACGCCGTTCGCGCGCCCGCGCCGCAGAAGCTCCTCGAGCGTGGCCCGTTCTTCGGGGCTCGAGGCGACGACGAGCTTGCCGCAGGCGCGCAACGGCAGGCTTCTCTCTTTGCAGTACTCGGTCCAAGCGAGGTTGCCCGCGCGCGTGAAGCGCGCCTTCAAGGAGTCGGCCGTGTAGTAAAAGCCGGCGTGCAGCACCCCGCTGTTGCGCCCGCTCGCGTGGCGGGAAGGGCCGTCCTCCTTGTCGAGCAGCGCCACCGAGGCCTTCGGATGGCGGCGCTTGAGCTCCCGCGCGATCGACAGGCCGACCACGCCGCCCCCGACGACGACGAAGTCGCGCGTCTCCATCGCGTCAGCCGAGCTTGGCCGCGATCAGGCGCTTGAACTCCCCGACGTTCTTAAGAGCCTTGATCTCGGCGGTCGCAAAACGGACCTTGAAGGCGTCCTCCGCCCCGACGACGAGATTGATCTGCGCGAGCGAGTCCCAGCCGTCGATGTCCGCGGCCGTCAGCGCGTCCTCGATCGCCAGGTCCTGGCGGTCGAACACGGATTGAAAAATCCGTTCAAGCTGCGCGTGAAGCTTTTCCGGCTCCATCATCGATCGCCACCTCGCTCAGTACGGCCTTCGCCAGCGGCAGGCGCCAGACGCCTTCCTTATCGGCGGAAAAGCCCATGGTTCCGAATAAATTTTTGACCAGGCCGTTCTTCGCCGTCGGAATGTAGCGCCCCGACAGCGTCTTCGCCCCGGCCGCGCGCGCGGCCTCCACGAGCCGGTTGTACACCAGCTTCTCGACGTCGCGCCCGAGCACCCGGCAGCTCATGAGCCACGTGTCGATCTCGAAGTCGTCGCCGCGCTTGCGCGCGATGACCGCGCTGATGAGGCCGTAATCGCCGAGGCGGTCGCGCAGGCGCACCGACAGGGTCCAGGCGGAGGGCTCGGCCGCGAGCGCGCGCACCTCGGCCTCCGTATAGCGCCGCGTCGTGAGGTTGAACTGGTTGGTCTTGTTGACGAGCTGGGTCACGCGCGCGACGTCCGACTCGCGAAAGGCGGCGGCCTCCGCGCGCATCTCGAGGCCGCGCAGGAACGAGGCCAGGTCGGGCGCCTCGTTCCTGAGCGAGGTCCGCTCGGCCTCGGCCGCGAAGTGCGCGGCCCGGCCGCGGTCCTCGTCGGACACCGAGACGGTCTCGAAGAGGCGCAGCGCGTCGAGGGTCCGGCGGTAGTCGGCCGGGTCCTCGGGCAGGTCGACGACGGCGACCTCGGGGCAGAAGCGGCGCACGAGCTCCCGCTCGCCGGGCGTGTCGTCGGCGAACGCGAGGGCGTCGAGGCCGAGATTGAGCTTCGCGGCGATCGCGCGCAGCCCCGTGGCCTTGTCCTCCCAGTTCGCGACGAAGGCGGAGAAGTCGGACAGCTTCAGGATCATCTCGGAGCGCGTCGCGAAGGGCTCGCGCGCGTTGGCCTCTTCGTTCTTGGAGCAAACGGCCAGCAGCACCCCGCGGCTCGCGAGCGCCTTCAGGTAGCGCTGGAACTCGAGGAAGGCCTCGCCGCGCGCGGTCTCCCCGAGCTCGAGCGCCGCGGCCCCGTCGTCGCCCACGACGCCGCCCCAGAGCGTGTTGTCGAGGTCGAGCACGAGGCATTTGCGCGAGCGCCCGAAGGCGGCCTTGAGCACGGCCGCCGCCTCCGCGGCGTAGCGCGGGAGCACCGTCGGCGCGATCGCCTGCTTGGCGTCGTGCCAGAAGCGCGCGTCGTGCCAGCGCTCCTTGCCGACGACGCCGGACAGGTGGTCGCAGTCGATGAGCAGCGCGGCGCCGCCCGCGGCGCGCTCGGCGAGCAGCGCGTTGACGCGCCGCAGGCGCGCGACGCCCGCGTCGAGATTGCCGCCCGGGCGCTCCGCCGGAACGTCGAAGCCGTTCATGAGCACGGCGCAGGCCGCGCGGTCGCGCAGGACCTTCCAGAGCCCGGCCCAGCGCTCCGCCTCGGCCTCGGGCGCTCCATCCTCGGCGTCGCGGTAGTTCACGTACAGCAGCACGGCCTGGGGCTTGAACGCGTAGAGCGCCGAGCCCGGATCGAGTATTTCCTGGCGGTAGGACCCGAAGGTCGCCTCGTGTATTTCGAGAGCAAGCCCCGCCGCGAGCCCGTGCAGCGCCAGCAGCGGCGGCAGCTGCGCCGTCGTGCTCGAGCCCAGGATCGCGAGGCGCACGGGCGTCAGGCCCGCGCGGACCTTCTCATCGGCCGTGATCTTGGCCGCGAGGCGCGCGCCCGCCGTCTGCGCGAGATAATCCGACGCGCCCGGCAGCTCGCGGCGCAGCTCCGCGAGCGCGCCCGGCCCGTCGCCGGCGGCCAGCCTTTCCTTCGCCGCGTCGAAGGCGCTCACGCGGCCTCCACCAGCGCGGCCAGGCTCTCGGCGGCGGCGGCGGCCGTCGCCACGCCCGCGGAGGACTCGCGCGCGGCATCGACAACGGGGCGCGGGAAGTCCTTGATCATGTCCGTGTCGGTCATGCCCGGATACGCGCAGGCGACGCTCACGCCGCGCGGGCCCGCCTCGGCCTCGACTGCGCGCGCGAGGCCCAGCAGCGCGTGCTTGGCGCTCACGTAGGCGCCCAGGAAGCCCGGCGCGTTTCCTTGCGCGGCGTCGGTCACGACGAAGACGACGCGCCCGGCCTTGCGCTTCATCATCGCGGGCAGGGCCTGGCGGCAGCACAGCGCGGCGCCCAAGGTCGCGACCCGCCACTGGCGCTCGAACTCCGCGGGCGGCGTCTCGTGCAGGCGCGCGTAGCGCGGCGCGGCGGCGGCGTTGCAGACCAGCGCGTCGAGGGCGGGCAGCTTCGCGAACATCGCCTCGACGGCGGCGGGATCGGAGACATCGGCCTTGAGCAGCAGCGCCCGCGCGCCGCGGGACTCCACCACCTTGGCGACCTCGGCGGCCGCCGCGTCCGAGTTCGCGTAGTTGATCGCGATGAGGCGCCCGGGCTTGGCGAGCCGGACGGCGAGCGCGGCGCCGATGCCGCGGCTGCCCCCGGTGATCAGGCAGGCCCACTCGCTCACGCGAGCACCCCGGCCTGGATCTTCCCCGACAGGACGACGGCGCCGTCCGCGCCGCGCGCGGTCACCTCGAGCACGATCGAGCGCACGGCGTCGATCTTCTGCACGACGACCGCCTCGAGCGTCAGCGCCGTTCCGGCGGGCATGGGCTTGCGGAAATCGAACTTCACGCTCTGGAGCACGCAGTCGCGCCCGGGAAGGAGCATCCCGCAGACGGTCGAGAAGAAGGCGGCGGCCAGCAGGCCGTGGGCCAGGCGGTCAGGGAAGCCCTTGGTTTTGGCGAATTCCGCCGACATATGCAGGGGATTGAGGTCTCCGGTCAGGCGGGCGAACGCGTCGATGAGCTCGGGCGTCAGGCGCACGTCCAACGCCGCCTTTTGCCCGACCGCCAGCTCGTCGAACGCCAGGACCCGCGCTCCGCCCTCGATCATTTTGGCATTGTACCAATTTGATAGGATCGTCTTTCACCCCCTCATGCCCGACATCAGACCGTTACGCGCCGGCGACGAAAACGGCATACGCCGGCTCTTCGAGACGTGCCACGGGCGCCCCCTCGCCCCCGAGGTCTGGGCCTGGCGCTACGCCGGCGCGCCCGTCACCGAGGTGGCCGTGGAGGGCGGCGAGATCGTGGGCCATGTCAGCGCCCTTCCCGTCCGCCTGGAGCGGGGAAGCGAGGCGCTTAAGGCGGGCCTTTGGGTGGACCTCATGATCGCCCCCGCACACCGGAATTTGACCCTGTTCCTCGACATGGCCGAGGCGAACCGCCGCCATTGCGCCGCGGAAGGCGTCGAGATCCTCTTCGCCTTCCCCAACGGCAAGAGCTTTCCCGTGCTCAAGCGCATGCTGGGGTGGCAAGACGCGGGCGAGATCATGGCTTTAGAGGGCAAGCTGCGCCGCTCCGCGGCCGCGGGCTCCAAAATCGAGACCATCGATTCGTTCGGCCCCGAGTTCGACGATTTCTGGACCAAGGTCCGTCCGCCGGACCGCCTTTGTGGCGAGCGCGGCGCCGCGCGCCTGAACTGGCGCTACCGCGGCCGCCCGGGCGCCGATTATCCCGCCTGGGCCGCGCGCTCCTCCTCCGGCCGGCTGGAAGGATTCCTCGCCGCCAAAACCTTCGACGGCCCGACGGGCCGTATCGGCGACATCCTCGACTTCTGGTTCGACTCCTCCGACGCGGCGGACGGCCTCCTGAACGCGGCCGCGGACCACTTCGAGTCGAAGACCGTTTCGCTCGTCTCGGCCTGGGCTCTCGAGGGCGCGCCGCAGCGCGGCGTGCTGGAAAAACGCGGCCTCGCCGCCGGAAACGACCGCACCCATTTCGCCGGACGCTGGACGGCGGAAAAAGGACCCGAATTCCCGGCCCGTCACGCCGAATGGTCTCTCTTCAAAGGGGACTCCGACGTCTTCTAAGCGCGGGTTGACAAAACATATGATATCGCCTATAATATCACTGTGAGTCCGGCCAAGATCGCCCGGCTGGCAAGGAGCAGCCCCGCGGGCGTTCGATTCTCGGATCTATGCAGGCTCGCGGAAGCTTTTGGATTCATATTGCACCGTCAAAGGGGGTCGCACCGCGTTTACACGCATCCCGGGGTACGACTGATCATGAATTTTCAGAATGATCGAGGAATGGCGAAGGCCTATCAAGTTCGCCAACTGCTGGACTGCGCCGATCAGCATCGTTTGTCTTTAGGGGAACCATGAATAAGGTCGACCTGTATGAACGAAAGGTCTTCTACAGCAGCGAGGACGCCGGCTGGATCGCCGTGGCGCCGGAGTTGCCCGGTTGCTCGGCGTCCGGCAAAACGGCGGACAAGGCGCTCAAAGAGCTGACCGTGGCCATCGGGCTCTGGCTTGACGCCGCGAAGGCGAAGAAGTGGAGCGCTCCAAAACCGGTCGCCGGCCGAACGCCCGCCGGGAAAATACTGCTTCGGCTGCCCAAGGAACTCCATCAGGACTACCTGAGCCTGGCGACAAAGGACGGCGTTTCCCTTAACCAGTATATGCTCTACGTCTTGGCGCGCTACCGCGAGCTGGGCCATCTTGCCCGCCATGTCAGATGATCTTTAAGGAGATTCGAATGCCTTCAAACGTCCTCGCCGCTTCCGCCCATTTCGACGACGCCGAGCTAGGCTGCGGGGGCACGCTCGCGCGCCACGTCCGCGCCGGCGACAAGGTCACCCTCTACGTGGCCACGCGCTCCGGCTACGGGAACATGAAGGGCCAGGGCGTGCGCTCCGACGCGCTCGCGCGCAAGGAAGGCCTCGCCGCCGCGAAGATCCTGGGGGTTAAGGTGATCGAGGGCGACTTCGAGACCTTTCACCTGCGCTACGAGGACCCGCTGATCGCTGCGCTGCGCCGCATCATCGAGGAGAAGAAGATCGACACCGTCTACCTGCCCTGGACCGGCGACGCGCACCAGGACCACCGCGCGCTGGCGCAGGCGGCGATCACGGCGGCGCGGCACTGCCCGCGCATCCTCATGTACCGCATCAACTATTACGACACCGACGAGGCCTTCACGCCGCGCCACTACGTGGACATCACGGCGACGATGAAGACCAAGCTGCGCGCGCTCAAGGCGCACGGCTCCGAGATGAAGCGCACGAACGGCCGCTGGCTCGAGTACGTGACCGCGGAGGACCGCAACACGGGCATCAAGCTCGGCGTCGGGCACGCGGAGGCCTTCCAGCCTGTCCGGTACCTGATTCGCTGACTTTTAGTAGAATCTCCCCCATGGCCGAAGGATTCGACGAGCCGGACTACACGCACATGCCCGCGAGGCTGCTCGCCAAAGCCCTGCTCGTCAAGGCCGGCCGCCGCGTCAAGCGCCTGATCTCGCCACCCGAGCGCATGGCCTGGACCGCGATGGGCGTCAGCGACGCGGACGGCCCGACCGCCAACGTGCGCAACTACATCGAGCGCCGCACGATCCGCTCCTTGCTGGCCCGCGCCGCCGCCGGCGGCAAGTTCAAGCGCGCTTGCGAGGTCGGCTGCGGCTACGGCCGCCTCGTGATGACGCTCACGGAGTTCGCCGACGAGGCCGTCGGCTTCGAGCGCGAGCCCCAGCTCGTCGAGATCGCGCGCACCTTGCTGCCCGAGGTCAAGATCGTCCAGGTCCAGTCGCTCGACAAGCTCCCCGACCCGGGGCCCTTCGACCTCGCGATGACCGTGACCGTGCTCCAGCACCTGACCGACGAGCGCGCCCAGGGCGTCTGCGCGGAGCTCAAGCGCCTGGCGCCGAAAGGCCACGTCCTGATCATCGAGAAGAACGAGGAAATCGGCACGACGGAGAACAAGACGAACGAGGCGGAGTTCATCAGCCGCGCGCGCTCCGTCGAGACCTACGCCGGCTACATGGCGCCCTTCAAGCTCGTGCACGCGGAGCCGCGGCTCATCGAGCCCACGTACTTCAACAAGAAGCCCGGCACGTGCATGCTCTTCAAAGCCCCTTGATCCGAGTCTGCGCGCTCGACTTCGACGGCGTCGTCCTCGAGTCGGTGGCCGTCAAGCTCGAGGCCTTCCGCCGCCTGTTCTCGGGCCATCCCAATTCGCCTGAGATCATCCGCTACCTCGAGACGAATAACGGCCTCGACCGCTACACGAAGTTCCGCCACATCTGGACCGCGATGCTGAACCGTCCTTATGACGCCGCGGTCGAGGAACGGCTCGACAAAGAGTTCTCCGCGCTCGTGCTCGAGGCGGTGCTCGACTGCCCGTTCGTCCCCGGCGCCGAGGCGTTCCTGAGCGGGGCGAAGCTGCCGCTGTACGTGATCTCGGCGATGCCGCTGCGCGAGCTCAAGATCATCGTCGAGAAGCGCGGCCTGGCCGCGCGCTTCAAAGGCCTGTACGGCTCGCCGGGACGCAAGGCGGACCAACTGCGCGAGGTGCTGGCCACCGAGAACCTGAAGCCTTCCGAGCTCGTCTTCGTGGGCGACAGCGAGAACGACCGCAAGGCCGCCGACGAGACCGGCGTCGCCTTCATCGGCCGCCGCAACGCCGAGGAGTTCTCCCTCCCTCTGCCTGTCGTCCTGCCGGATCTCGTCGGCCTTTCCGCCGCCCTATCGGGGGCCGCGCGATGAGCAAGGTCGCCGTCGCCTCGCGTTCGTTCTCAAAGCACCCGGTCCTGCGCGCCGAGCTCGCGGCCAAGTATCCGGACGCCCGCTTCAACGATGAAGGCTCGTCGCTCAAAGGCGACGCGTTAATAGCATTCCTCGACGGCTGCGAGAAAGCCGTCCTCGCCCTCGAGGTCGTCGACGACGCTTTGCTCGCGCGCCTGCCCGCGCTGAAGGTCATCAGCAAGTTCGGCGTCGGCCTCGACACCGTCGACGTGGCCGCGCTCGCCAAGCGCGGCGTCAAGCTCGCGTGGACGCCCGGCACCAACAGCCGCTCGGTCGCCGAGCTCGCGCTCATGTCGGCGCTGGCTTTGCTGCGCCGCCTGCCCGAGACCCGCTCCGACCTGGCCGCCGGCTCTTGGCGCCAATTGAAAGGCGGTACTTTATCGGGACGCACCGTCGGGCTGGTCGGCTACGGCGCGGTCGGCCGCGACCTCGCCGCCCTGCTGGCGCCCTTCGGCGTCAAGCTCCTCGCCCACGACCCCGTTCTGACCGAGGCGCCCGGGGCGCGCCTCGTCGCGCTCGACGACCTGCTGCGCGAAGCCGACGTCGTCAGCCTGCACCTGCCGATCCTTCCGTCGACCCGCGGCCTCCTCAGCGCCGCCAAGCTCGCCTTGATGAAGCCCACCGCGGTGCTCATCAACACGGCGCGGGGCGGCCTGATCGACGAGGACGCTTTGCTCGCCGCCCTCGACGCGGGACGCCTCGCCGGGGCCGCCCTCGACGTGTTCGCCGCGGAGCCCTGCGCCGACAAACGCCTGCTCTCGCACCCGAAGCTGCTGGCCACGCCGCACATCGGCGGCAGCACCGAGGAGGCGATCCTCGCGATGGGCCGCGCCGCGATCGCGGGCCTCGACGCCGCCCGCGACGCCTCCGAATACCTGCCGAAGTAGGTTCAGGCGGGACGCAGCGAAAGCTTGAGTCCCATGGCCCCCGTCAATTGACGCAGGCTGTGCAGGCTGGGGTTGCCCGATTTGGAGAGCATCCGGAAGAGATGCTCCCTGTTGAGACGGGTTTTTCCCGCTAGATGACGGATTCCGCCGTGAGCCTCCGCGACGTCGCGCAGGGCGACGAGAAAGGTCGCCTCGTCGTCTTCCAGGCATTTGTTGAGGTAATCGGCCGCGACCGACGGGTCCTGGAGCCGGCGAAGGAGATCGTCACGGTAGCTGACCGACGCGGCAGCCTGTCGTTTCATATCCCCGTCCTCCGCAGATAATCCCGCCGAAAAGTCCGCGCCTGACACGTGCCAATCGCACGAACACCGTCTGCCGCTCTCATAGTAGCTCACAAGCTACTGATTGTCAAAGGCGCCCCGGCACTCGGACGCCCCCTATATATACGATCGAGACCCTCAAAATGTTCCCAACTTCAACTCCCGCGGACCGAAGACTTGATATAATTCGCAATGGCCAAATCCTCACACCCCTCTTCCGCCGCCCCCCGCCGCCCCGACACCGCGTTTCTTAAAGGAAAGGTCGTCCTCGTCACCGGCGGCACGGGCTCCTTCGGCAAGCACTTCATCAAGCGACTCCTGGGCACCGGCGTCGCCAAGATCATCGTGTTCAGCCGCGACGAGCTGAAGCAGTCGGAGATGCAGGCCAACATCCCCGACCCCAAGAACGTGATGCGCTACTTCATTGGAGACATCCGCGACAAGGACCGGGTATTCCGCGCGTTCCACGGCGTCGACTACCTCGTGCACGCCGCCGCGCTTAAACAGGTCCCCGCCCTCGAGTACAACCCCTACGAGGCCGTGCTGACGAACATCGTCGGCGCCCAGAACATCATCGACGCCGCCATCGACCAGGGCGTCGAGCGCGCGGTCGCCCTCTCGACGGACAAGGCCGTCAACCCGGTCAATTTATACGGCGCCACGAAGCTGTGCATGGAGAAGCTGTTCGTCGCGGGCAACAACTACGCCGGCGGCACGAAGACACGCTTCAGCGCCGTGCGGTACGGCAACGTGATGGGCAGCCGCGGCAGCGTGATCCCCGTGTTCCTCGAGAAGCGCCGCACCGGAATCCTGCCGATCACCGACGAGCGCATGACGCGCTTCTGGCTGTCGCTCGACCAGGGCGTCGACACCGTGCTGTTCGCCCTCTCCACCATGAACGGCGGAGAGGTCTTCGTCCCCAAGATCCCGAGCATGCGCATCGTCGACCTCGCGAAGATCATCGGCCCGAAGTGCAAGCTCAAGATCAACGGCATCCGCCCCGGCGAGAAGCTCCACGAGGTCCTCATGACCGAGGACGAAGCCGACCGCGCCCTCGACACGACGGGCTACTACGTGATCAAGCCCTCGAAGCAGGCCGCCTCCGCCCCCGGCTGGAACGGCGCGCTGCCCGTGTCGGACCGCTTCCGCTACGCGAGCGACACCAACTCACTGTGGCTCACGCCGCAGCAGTTGCGCGCGATGGTCAAGACGTTCGCCTGAGCGGCTCCATGGGAAAAACCGTCGCCCTGCTACAGGCCCGCATGGGAAGCACGCGGCTTCCCGGAAAAATCCTCATGGACCTCGGCGGCAAGCCGATGATGGACCGGGTCGTCACGCGGACCTTGCGCGCCAAAAAGCTCGACGAGGTGGTGATCGCCACGAGCGACCTGCCCGGCGACGACGCGACGGCCGCCTACTGCGCCGAGCGCGGCTGGCCGGTCTTTCGCGGCAGCTCCGAGGACTGCCTCGACCGCTTCTACAAGGCCGCGATCAAGCACCAGGCCGACGTCGTCGTGCGCGTCACGTGCGACTGCCCGATGATCGAGCCCGAGATCATCGACAAGGTCGTTGAGCTCTACGAGACGTCCGGGGCCGACTACGCGACCGACTGGCTGACGCCCAGCTTCCCGCGCGGCCTCGCCGCCGAGGCGTTCTCCTTCAAGGCCCTCGAGCGCGCCTGGAAGGAGGACAAGAACCCGGCCTGGCGAGAGCACGCCACGCCCTACATTTACGGGCACCCGGAGCTGTTCAAGCTCGAGGACCTCGTCAACGATACGGACTACTCGTGGATGCGCTGGACCGTCGACACGCCCGAGGACATGGCCTTCGCCCGCAAGATCTACGAGGCGATCGGGCACGATCGCTTCACGTGGAAGGAAGTGATCGCCCTCCTCGATAAGCACCCCGAGTGGCTCGAGATCAACGGCCACATCGTGCAGAAGAAGCTCTGAGCCCACCGATGAACATCGCGATTCGAGCGGATGCCTCGGCGCGGATCGGGACGGGCCACGTCATGCGGTGCCTGACGCTGGCGGACGCGCTTAAGGCGAGGGGCGCACACGTCGAATTCCTGAGCGTCGATCTGCCCCCGCATCTCGAGAGCCTGATCGCGCGCCGCGGCCACGGGCTCGCGCGCGAGGAGAAGTCGGCCGGCGCCGACCTGCTGATCGTCGACCACTATGACCTCGACGCGCGCTGGGAGAAAGCCGCCCGCTCGTGGGCGAAGCGCGTGATCGTCGTCGACGATCTGGCCGACCGGCCCCACGACTGCGACCTCCTTCTCGACGCGACGTTCGGAGAGGACGGCTCGCGCTACGAGGGCCTCATCCCGAAGTCATGCCGGGGGCTGTACGGCTCGACCTACGTCCTGCTGCGCCCTCAGTTCGCCGAGGCCCGCGCCCGCGGGCTGAAGGCGCCGGCAGGCGCGCCGGCCGCGCACGTCTTCTTCGGCGGCGTGGACTTCAAGGCGCACACGACGCGGTTTTCGGCCCTCCTCGCGCGGACATTCCCCGATATCCGCCTCGAGATCGTAGTCGGAGAGTCCTACGCCGACGGCGCCGGGCTCGACCGGCTGCAAAAGGAGTTCCCCGGCCGCGTCCGCTGGGAGATGGAGGTCGCGGACATGGCCGAGCACATGGGCCGCTGCGCGCTCGCGATCGGCGCGCCCGGAACCGCCATCTGGGAGCGCGCCTGCATGGGCCTGTCGTCCGCGTATCTGGCGATCCACGACAACCAGCTCCCGATCCTGGAGCGCCTCGAGGCGAAGGGCCTGTGCCGGAGCCTGGGGGACGCGGACGTCCTGTCCGACGAGGCGTTCGTCGCCGGGGCCGGCCGCTTCCTGGCGGACTCCGCGGGCCTGTCCCGGATGCGGGAGACCGGGCTCTCGGCGGTGGACGGCAAGGGCACGGAGCGTGTCGCAGACGCCGTCCTGCAAGAGGTATCATAGGGGTCATGCGCACGGTCGCCTACATCGGCAATCTGATGCAAGTGCCGGAATATCTCGCCCACGACGGCAATTTCCGCCTCGTCGCGGCGATCCACGAGGCCGGAAAGCTCGGAGACGACTTGCTCACGTTTTCCGAGGTCCGCGGCGTCCCGCTGCATGTAGCCGCGACCCCCGAGGACCTCGTCCGCCTCGCCACGAAAATCAAGGCCGACGTCTATGTCATGTGCGGGTTCGGCCTCAAGGTTCCGGAAGAGATGATCGCGAAGCACGACGTCTACAACATCCACCCGAGCCCGCTGCCGCATTACCGCGGCCGCCATCCGTTGTTCTGGGCCACCGTAAGGGGCGAGAAGACGCTCGGAATCACTTTGCACGCGGTCGCCGAAAAAATCGACGCCGGGGCGATCGTCTCGCAGGCCGCCATCCCTTATTATCTCTGGATGTCGGAGCCTGAGGCCCTGGCCGCTCTGCTCGAGAAAGTCCCGGACCTGCTCGCCGGCCTCCATCAATTCCTGAAAGGAAAAAAGAAAGCCCGGCGCTCCGTCGGCGGACACTACGATAAGCCCGCGCAGGAAGCCGACTACACCATCGATTTGCTGAAAGACCCGCCCGCGCTGATCATCAACAAAATCCGCGCGCAAAAGCGCTACAAGGGCGCGAAGCTCGTGACCGGCGGCCGGACGCTGTGGATCAAGGCCGCTCGCCTGACTCGAGGCGCGGGCCCCGACTGCGTCGCGTGCACGAACGGACTCTCCCTGAGGCTCCTCGATTATGTCCAAGAATAAGGCCGGAAGGTCGTCCGTCGAGATCATCGCCGAGGTCGGCAGCAACCACAACCGCGACCTCGGGATCGTCGCGAAGATGGTGACGGGCATCGCGGCCGCCGGCGCGCACGCGGCTAAGTTCCAGACATTCACGGCCGGCACCCTCTACTCGAAGAAGACCCCCGTCGCTGACTACCTGAAGGACAGCGACTTCGTCCAGGGCAAGTCGACGACCGAGTTCATCAAGGAGCTCGAGCTCCCCCGTAAGGCGTACCCCGCGGTCAAGAAGCTGGTCCTCGACGCCGGCCTCGAGTTCCTGTCCACGCCCTTCGGCCTCGAGGAGCTGCGCTTCGTGCTGGCGCAGGGAATCCGCCGCATCAAGATCGGCAGCAGCGAGCTCACCAACTACCCTCTCCTCGAGGCCGCCGGCGCGTCGAAGCGCCCCGTGATCCTCTCGACGGGAATGTCGAATCTCGGCGATATCGAGAAGGCCCTGGCCGCCGTGCGCCGCGGAGGCTCCGCGAAGGTCAGCCTCATGCATTGCCTCGTCGCGTATCCCGCGATCGCCGAGGAATACAACCTTAAGGCGATCACGACGCTCAAGCAGGCGTTCGGCCTCGATGTCGGTATCTCCGACCATACGATGGGCACCTTGATCCCCGTCCTGTCCGTCGCGCTGGGCGCCGCGATGATCGAGAAGCACGTGACGCTCGACCGCGGGCTCTCCGGCCCCGACCACAAGCACGCGCTCACGATGCCGGAGTTCGCCGCGATGTGTGCGGAGGTCCGCCTCGCCGAGGCGGCGCTCGGCGACGGCGTCAAGCGCGTGATGCCCTCGGAGGTCCCGCTCTACAACTACCGCTCGGGGCTCATCGTGAAGCGCCGCGTTCCGAAGGGCCGGACCATCACGCGCAAGGACCTCATGGTCAAGCGCCCCTGCTTCGGCATTCACCCCGAGTTCATGGACATCATCGTGGGCCGCAAGGCGCGCGTCTCCCTCGAGCCCGACGCCCTGCTCGCCTGGGACATGGTCTGACGGGCGCCGATGAAGTGCGCGATCATGCAGCCGACGTACCTCCCCTGGTCCGGGTATTTCAACCTGATCTCGTCGGTCGACGTCTTCGTCTTCCTTGACGACGTCCAATACGAGCGCCAGTCCTGGCAGAACCGCAATCGCGTGCTCGTCGGCGGCAAGGCGCATTGGCTCACGGTGCCGGCCGTCCGCCTGGAGCTGAGCCAAACCTTCAATACGGTCAAGATCGACGACACGAGCGTATGGCGCAAGAAGCATTTCCAACTGCTCGAGCAGACGTACGGCAAGCACCCGCACGGGCGCGAGGTCCTGGACGTCGCGCGGGGCCTCACCGACATGTCCGTCACCGGGCTCGTCGACCTGAACATGAAGCTCATTCAGGAGTTCTCGCGGCGCCTCGAGCTCGCCCCGCGCTTCGTCCGCTCGAGCGAGCTCGCCATCCAAGGGCAGCGTTCGGAACGTCTTTTGCGCATCTGCGAGCATTTCGGCTGCGATGAGTACTTGAGCCCGGTCGGTTCGGCCGAGTACCTCGCCGAGGATAAGGTCTTTGACGGGGCAAAGGTCAAATTGTCTTTCCAGCAGTTCAAGGCTCCGCCGTACCCGCAGCGTAATATCCCGGGCTTCGTCGAGTCCCTTTCGATCGTCGACGTCGCGGCAAATCTAGGCTGGAGCGAGAGCCGGGACTACGTCCTGGGCCGCTACGCGCCCGTATCCAAGGAACTATGAAAACCATGAAAATCCCCGGCACCAAGTACCGCCTCGCCGCGCATCCCCGCTTCGGCTTCCTTCAGGTCAAGCCCACCCCCTCCGCGGAGACCATCACGGAGTTCTACGCGAAGGAGTTCTACTCGAGCAAGTATCCCCGTTGCAACGCGTCCGGCCTCGACATCCAGCTACGCGACAAGGAGTTCTACGACGCCGGACGGGCGGACATCTGCCGGAACATCCGGGAGCTCACGGGCCGCAAGCTCAAGAGTATGGACGTCCTCGACATCGGCTGTGGCTGGGGCCAGGCGCTGCTCGCCTTCAAGAAGCAGGGTATGAACTGCTACGGGTTCGATCCGGCGCCCGAAGGCGTCGAGTACGCGCGCAAGAAGGGCCTGAACGTCGTGCGCGCGGGCATGGAGAAGATGGACGTCTTCGGCGGCAAGCGCTTCGACGTCGTGACGTTGACCGACGTCCTGGAGCACCTGTCCGACCCGGTCGCGGTCCTTAAAGAGATTCGGAGGACTTTGCTCAAGCCGGGCGGAATCCTGCTCATCGACGTCCCCAACGAGTTCAACGCCTTCCAGCTCGCGGGCCAGAAGACGCACAAGCTCGCCTCCTGGTGGGTCGCCCCGCCCGGGCACCTGAACTACTTCACGCCCACGACGCTGAAGAAGGCCTTGAAGGGGACCGGCTTCGACGTTCTCTGCGCGGAGGCCGCGTTTCCGCTCGAGATGTTTCTGTTGTTCGGCCACAAGTACATCGGCGACGGCAAGCTCGGCCGGGAATGCCATCAGCAGCGCATGAACTTCGAGGCCAACCTTCGCAAGCACGGCTACGGCGACCTGCTCCGTAAGTTCTACCGGAGCCTCGCCGAGCTCGAGCTTGGACGCAAGATCATCACCTACTCCCGCGCCGCCAAAGCCCGATGAAGCTGACCAACTTCGGCGGCGCCACCGCGATTCTCGAGCACAAGGGCAAGCGGATGCTGTTCGATCCGTGGCTCGACGACGGCATCTACAACGGATCCTGGTACCACTATCCTCCCCTCAAGATCGGCATCCCGGACCTCGGTCGCCTCGACTACGTGTACATCTCCCACATCCACGAGGACCACTGCTCGCCGGGCACGATCAAGCACCTCAACAAGGACGCCGAGATCATCATCATCGACCGCGAGCCGAACTTCGTCCGTAAGTTCCTCGACATGTACGAGTTCAAATTCAAAAAGATCCACCTGATCAAGCCTTACACGCCGACGAAGATCGCCGACGGCCTGCTCGTCGACATGGTCGAGGCCGACCCCGAGCACGACCTCAACAGCATGATCGACTCCGGCCTCGTGCTGAACTGGGACGGCTTCGTCGTATACAACGGCAACGACTGCGCGCCGCACAAGGCCGGCCTCGAACACATCCTCAAGACGCACAAGAAGGTCGACCTCGCGATGATGTACTACGCGGGCGGCTCCGCCTATCCTCCCTGCTACACAAATCTCACGCACGAGCAGAAGCTCGCCGAAAAGAAGCGGATTCACGACCGCGGGCTCGAGATCTTCTGCGGGGCGGTCCAGACCCTTCAGCCGCGCTTCGCGATGCCTTTCGCGGACCAATACGTCGTCGCGGGCTCGCGCTCGCCGCTCAACGCCTACCTGCCCCACCCTCCCGACGGCAGCGCGGTCGTCGAGCCTATGCGCAAGCTCGGCCTGGAGTCCAAGACTCTTTTATTGAACTCCGGGCAGTCCTACGACTTCGATGCCGGCAGGAAGATTCCTGACGAGCCGTACCGAGTCTACACGGAAGCGGACAAGCAGGCCTACATCGATTCCAAGCTCAAGGACAAGCGCTATGACCACGAGGCCTTCGAGCTCGAGCGGCGCGTGCCCCTGGACCGTCTTGCGGCGCTGGCCCGCGCGAACCTTTGGAAGCAGCAGGAGCGCGCGGGCTTCTTCCCCGCCTTTCGCTACTACCTCGACATCCCAGATCGCAAGATCCGCTTCGAGATAGCGCTCGACAAGGAGGCTCTGGCGCAGGTCCCGTGGGACGCGCCCCTCGTCCAGCCCTACCTGCGCATGTCGACGTTGAGCACCTTGTTCGCGCTGCTGATCGTCGGGCACGTGTCATGGAACCTCGCGGACGCCGGCCTCTTCATCGACTACGAGCGCGTGCCTAACGTCTACGAGCCGAAGATCCACGCGTTCGTGAACCACATCCGGCTCTGACGCTCGTCGGCAGGTCCGTTGCATCTCCGAAGGCTCGTCCCCAGGAGAGCGCCCGCCATGGAGCTGATCGATCTGTCGAAGTACTTCCCCGTCGCCGAACCCCGTCTCCCGTCCTTTCAGGAAATGAAGCGGATGCGGAAGGTTTGGCTGACCCACGACCTGAGGCTCGTCGACGAGGGCGATAACGTCGAGTACGCGGGCTCGCTCGCGCGGAAAGGGATCGCCGCGGCTCCCATCAGCCGCAAGCCGCCCGTCTCGCAATTCCTGACCCGGGACGCCTTCCCGCGCCGCGTCATCCTCGAGATGACCAGCCGCTGCAATTTCCGCTGCACGATGTGCCCTCAGCACGACCTCGAGCGGCCGCGCATGGACATGCCCGGCGCGCTCTTCCGCAGGACCGTCGACGAGCTCGACGTGCACGGGATCGAGGGGCTGTGGATCTATCATCTCGGCGAGGCGATCCTTCATCCCGAGTTCAAGGAGAACATCGCGCATCTCGGCTCCAAGAAGAACATCGGCGCGATCTGGATGAGCACGAACGGGCAGAAGTTCACGGAGGACATCGCGACGGCGGTCCTCGCGTCGAGGATCGACTACATCAACTTCTCGGCGCACGCGATCACGGAGGAGACCTATAGGAAGGTCGCGCCGCAGGGGGACTACGCGACGGTGCAGGGGAACCTCGAGCGGCTCTACGCGATGAAGGACTCGGCGGGGAGGCGGGGCAAGAGGCCCTTCGTGCACACTCAGATGATCGAACAAGAGGCGACGAAGCACGAGATCGACGGCTTCATCCTGAAGCACTATAAGAACGCCGACATCACCAGCGTCAACATGCTGGAGTACTCCAACCTGCCGAACAACGGGTACGGGCGAGGGACCACGCGGGTGCGGCGCGAGCTGACCTCATGTCCCCGCATCACGCGCAACAGCGCGTTCATCCTCTCGAACGGCGAAGTGACGCCGTGCGACGCGACCTACAACGGAGAGATCACCTACGGGAACGTGATGCGGAACACGCTCGCGGAGATCTGGGCCGACGCCGAGCGGCTGCGCGTGGCGGGCCTCAATGCCGCCGGGAAGATGCACACGATCGACCACTGCGCGCGGTGCCCCGACCATGACATCATCCTGATGGGGACCGAAACCGTCCAATAGCCGGTCAGCGGCGCAGGCGCGCGGCCACGCGGTCGTGCTCCGCGCGGTCGAAGTTCCAGACCGTGTTGTCGTAGCCCGAGGACCCGAGCCGCTCGCCGCGCGCGTTGAAGCTCTCGAGCGCGGACGCGAGCGCCTCGCGGCCCTCGGGGCGTCTACCCTGCCGCTCGAGCGCCTCGGCGAGCAGGATCCGGGCGTTCAGGAAGCCCGGCTCGAGGCCCGCCGCGCGCGCCGCCAAGGCCTCCGCCTCGTTCCACCGCCCGCCCTCGGCCGCGATCTGCGCGCGACGCCAAGGATAGACGGCGTTGAACGGCGCAAGCTCCTCGGCCCGCGCCAGGTGCGCGTCGGCCTCGTCCCACCGCCGCGCCGTCATGGCCGCGTATGCGAGGTCTTCGCGCGGATCCGCCTCCGCGGGAAACAGCGCCGCGGCGCGCGCGGGGCTCGACCTGGCGAGCGCGCGCGGGATCCACGCAAGGAGCGCGAACGCCAAGCCCGCCGCGGCGACCCAGCGCGGCCACGGGCGCCGCGAGGCGCTTTCGCCCGCGACGGCGGCTGCCGAGAAGAAGAGGAACGCGAGGCCCGGAAGCTGCAGCATGTTGTCGACTACGAGCTGGACCGCCATCGCGGCGCATGCGGCCGCGGCGGCCTCGCGCGCCGGCTCGGGTCGCGCGCGGCCCCAAAGCGCGGACAGCGCCGCGCCGAAGCCGAGGAGCCACAGCGAGAAGCCCGCCCAGCCGGTCTCGGCCGCGGCCTGCAGGAATTCCGAATGCGCGAAATCGGTCCCCATCCCCCAGCGAGCCATGCCGCCGCGGACCTCGACGGGACGGCGCCGGAAAGCGGTGCCGAAATTCCCCGGGCCCTCTCCGAACGCCGGCTTCGCCGACGCGATCTCCGCGGCGCGGGCCCATATCTCGGGGCGCGCCTCCTGATATCGCCCGGGCTTGAGCAGGAGCGAGCGGCCCGGAACCAGCAGCAGCGCGGCCGCGACGGCCGCGACCGCGGCCGCCTTCGCCCCCCAGCGCCGGATCGACCAGACGGCCGCCGCCGCGACGAGGCCCAGGATGGCGCCGCGCGAATGCGCGAGGACCAGGCACGCGACGCAGGCGGCCGCCAGCAGCAGCGCGGCCGGCCGCAGCTTGGGTCGCGACTTGGGATGAAGCGCCCACGCCGCGGAGGCCGCGCCGGCGGCTGCCAGCGCGAACGCCGTGTAGTTGTAATAGGGAGGGAGTAGCCCCGTCATCGCCGCGCGAAACCCGTTTCCGGCGCCCGTCCAGAGCGCGGCGGCCGCCAGCACCGCCGCGGCCCCGAGGAAAATCTTGAGCCAGGTGTCCCGGCCCCTCTCATCCCACGCGCCGGCCAAGGACGCAAACGCCAAGGCCGCGGACCAGCGCGCGAGGGCGGGGAAAGCCGCGATGGGCTGAACGCTCAGAAGCGAGGCGAGCCCGAGCCAGGCGAGCCACGGCAGCCAGGGGGCGGCCGGGCCCAGCGCCGGGCGCTCGCGCCAGACCGCGAAAAACACCGCCGCCTCGCCGAGAGCCGCCAAGCGGGGATCGCGCAGGCCGCCCAGCAGCAGCGCCGCCGCGAGCAGCTGAATCGTCCAGGGGGAGCGAACAGTGGACACTTGGAACAGTATGCTAAAATAGAGGCAAATCAAGGCAAAAACGAATCCCATGATACGCTGCGACACCCGCCCGGCGCGCTGGTCCGAGCTCGCCTCCGCCCTTCTTCCGCGGCGCGGACCCGACCTCTGGAACGACCCGTCCTGCGTCGCGGTCCACTCGGGCAAGGCCGCCCTCAACCACGTCTTCTCCTACCTCCGCTCCGCTAAGATCCTGGCCGACAAGAATTCCCCCATCCTGACCTCGCCGTGGCTCGGCTACTGGGTCTACAACGCGCTGCGGCCCCACGGCTTTCCCGTGCTACACGACGAGCCCGGCGTCAAAGCCGCGCTCGTCTACCACCAGTACGGCTTCCCCCAGGATCTCGACGAGATCAAAGACGCCTGCTCGCGGCGCGGCCTGGCGTTCATCGAGGACTGCGCGCACGCTCTGGGCGGCTTCTACAAAGGCCGCCCGCTCGGCGGCGACGGGCTGGCGGCGATCTTCAGCCTCTCGAAGTTCTACCCGAGCCTCATCGGCGGGGCCGTGCGCTCCTCCGACCCCGCCCTGCGCGCGCACGTCGCCGCGCGCGAGAACGCGGGCAGCCGGGCGCTGGGCCTCGTCAGCCTCGCGGCCAAGCTCGCGTCGCAGAAGACCGACGACGCGGCCTCCTTCGCGCACCGCGTCAACGAGGCGGCCTACGCGACCTATCCTTACAGCCGCCGCGTAACATGGTCCGGCAAGGTCTGCACGCTGCCAGGCGTCGCCGGCGAGCTCGCGCTGCGCCGAAGCCGCTACGCCCTCTACCGAAAGTTGCTGCCCGCCTGCGACGAGCTCCAGGCCCTCGAGGCGGACGCGACGCCCTACGTGGTGCCGCTGATGCATCCGAAGAAAGAAGTCCTAGATCTCATGGCCGCCGCCCTGCGCGCCCTCGGCGTGGGCACCGGCGTCTACATGTTCGACGCGAACCGCAACCTGTTCAACGCGCGCTACGTTCCCTGCCTGTGGCTGCCCGTGCACGGGGGCGTCTCGGAGACGGACGTCGAGCGCATCGCCGCGCTCGTGAAGAGGGAGCTGTGAACGCCTCGCTCGCCTTCACGCCCGCGCGCCTGCCCGCGGCGCCCGGCCCCGTCCTCCCCCAGGCGGCCGAAACCGCGTTCGATCCCTCGCTCACGGGCCGCCTATTCTGGACCTCGACCGCGCGAAGCGCGCTGCGTCCCATCCTGCTCCACCTGCGCAAGACCGGCGCCTTGCCCGACAAGAACGGCGAGGTTCTCGCGCCGCGCTGGGCCTGCACGAGCCTCTACAACACCCTTCAAAAAGTCTGCTTCCCGACGACGCAGGACTCCCCCTCGCTGCGGGGCGTGCTGGTCTACCATCAGTACGGCTTTCCCCAGCGACTAGACCTCATCGCGCAGCGCTGCCGCGACCGTGGCCTCTTCCTCATCGAGAACAACGTCAACTGCGTCTTCTCGGGCGCGCCGGCCCACGGGATCGGCGACGCGGGCCTCGCGAGCATCTTCAGCCTCCCAAAAATGTTCCGCACCTTGCTCGGCGGCGCGCTCCTCTCCCGCGACGCGGCCCTGACCGCCTTCTGCACGGACTACTTCCGCGAGGACGAGCCCTGGATCGGCCGCGCGTGCCGCGCGGCGCGCCGCCTCTACGAGCGCTTCCCCGCCGGGGCCCAGCGCCTCCAGGAGATGGCCTACGCTTTGAGCGACTACGCCCGTAACGCCGCCCCCGCCGACATCGAGCTCATGCGCGCGGACTTCGCGGGCGGGGCCATCACGCGCCGCAAGGAGAACTACGCCCGCCTGCGCAGGGAGTTTGCCGACACGCCCTTCTTCGCCAGCCTCGAGGAGGACGTGGTGCCCTACGTGGCGCCGCTCTTCGGCCCGCCCGCGTTCCTGTCCAAGCTCTCCGCCGCCCTGGCGCGCGGGGGCTGGGAGTCGGGCGTCTACCGCTTCGACGCCGCGCGCGACCTCTTCGCGCCGGATTTCGTCCCCTGCGTCCCGCTGCCCGTCCATCAGGGGCTCATGACCTCCGACATGGACGCTCAAATAGAGATCATCCGGTCTGAGTGGAGGTCCCACGATGGGAAGCGATAAGAACCGGGACATCGTCGCGAACTACGAGGAGGTCGCGCGCCTGCGGCCGCTCGACATCCTCTCCTCGGGCCGGTACGCCTCGAGCGCTTTCGGCTACGCAGGCAAGCTCGGGAAATTCCTCGTCCAAGAGATGGAGCTCAAGCCCACGGACCGCGTACTCGACGCGGGCTGCAACGTCGGCATTTACCATAAACAAATTTCGGCCGCCTGCGCGAACGTGGTCGGCGTGGACGCGTCGGTCCACGCGATCGAGCGCGCGAAGGAGAGCCACAAAGGCCTCGCGAACGTCGAGTATCGCGTCGCGGACTTGACGGCGCTTAAGCCGGAGGATTTCTCGAAGCGCTTCGACAAGATCCTCTGCTACAGCGTCGTCCACTTCCTGGGCGACCTCGCGGAGTTCGAGACGCTCATGCGGACCTTCAAAGGCCTTCTCGAAGGCGGCCACGGAATCGTCTTCCTCGGCGAGGTCCGCGAGACCGAAATGTACGAGGCCTTCCAGGAGGAGCGCCGCCGCAACGACGTTTCCTTCTGGCGAAACCTCAAGTTCGTCGCGCTCAAGAAGATCTCAGCCTGGCTCACGCGCGGCGCCAAGCTCCGCGAGGGCCTGGCCCCGACCTTGTTCCGCCGCGCGGAGATCGAGGCCCTGGCCGCCCGCCTGGGCGCGAAATGCGAGCGCATCGAGCAGGCCTCGTGGCATCCGTTCTACAATACCTGCGTGGACTACCGGCTGCGGTTCTAAATGGAACTGATCCCCCTCCACGCCCAGACCCGCAAGACCTGGAACGAGTTCTGCGCCGCGAGCCCCGACGCCTGGTTCTGGCACACGACCGACTGGCTCGACTGGAACCTGGCCTACCGCCCTGAGCTCAAGGCCCGCTCCCTGAGCTTCCTGTGCCGCGAAGGCTCGAAGATCCTGGCCGCGGCGCCGCTGATCCTGACCGAGCACGAGGATGGCCCCCGCAAGTGGAAGGCCTTCACCTTGAGCGGCAACCATCTTCCCGGGCCCGCGCTGCCTCCCGGAATCTCCCCGGCCGAACGCGACGGCATCATGGAATTCGTATTCGGCGGGATCGACGACCTCGCCGAGGAACTCGGCGTGTCCCACTCCAAGTTCCGCATCGACGCGCTGCGGCCGAACGTGGTCGAGCCGCGCTACGCGCCGTACAACTCCCTGCTGAAGTACCAGATGATCGACTGCACCGAGGGCACCCAGCTGATCGACCTGCGCCTGTCGCGCTCCGAGCTGCGCGACGGCCTGCGCCGCAACCACCTGCGCAGCATCGAGAAGGGCAAGGAGCTCTTCTCGATCAAGCTCCACTCCGGCAAGGACCTGACCGACGCGAAATTCGAGGAGTACGTCGCGATGCACGGCCGCGCGGCGGGCCGCGTCACGCGCCCGCGCTCGACCTTCGACATGTTCCGCTCCTGGATTCAGTCCGGCCGCGGCCTGGTCGCCGAGGCCCTGACGAAGGAAGGCGTGACCGCCGGCTTCGAGCTCTACATCCTCTACAAGAACTCCGCCTACGGGCTGTCCGCTTGCAACGAGCCCGAATACGAGCATCTCCCGATCCGCCATCAGATCGAATGGGAGGCGATGAACTGGATGCGCAAGCAGGGCGTCCACTTCTACGAGATCGGGCCCCAGCACTTCGGCATACTGCCCTACGATTTCCCCACACCGAAGAACATCGGCATCAGCCACTTCAAATACGGCTTCGGCGGCGAGACGGTCCCCTACTACCTGGCGGAACGTTTCTACTCGGCCGAGCATTGGGCCGTCGAGCAGAAGCGGCGCAACGAACGCTTCGCCGAGATGTACCCGTTCAAGCCCGTCTCGCGCGGCGACCAGGGGCGAGCCTTGCTCGCGCGCCTGTCCGGGAGCGAGGCGTCCGCCGAGCCGGCCGGCAAGCCCGGGGAATCCGCGTCCATCCCCCCCGCCTTGCTCGAGCTTGCGGCCAAGATCCTGAGCGAAAACCCCGAAGCCGTGGCGCCGTCCGCGGCGGGCGACGTCCGGGCGCTGCACTTCCTCGTGGGCAAGGCCCTGCGCCTGGCCGGGGACGGGCATCCCCCGCTGCTCGTGCGCCGCGCGATCGAGCAGCGCCTGGCGCAGAAGCCCTGATGTTCCTCGCCGTCACTCCCATTGAGGAGTTCTGGGACAAGGACGACGAGTTGCTCTTCATCGGCCCCTGGTGCGCGCTTCACGAGCGCCGCGCCGACTGGAGCGGGCTGCGCCACCGCTTCCTGCAGGACCCCTGGCGCGACCTCGAGCGCTACCGCAAGGCGATGCTCTACTGCCGGGAGTTCTCTTCCCGCCTCCTGGGCGAACTGATCCCGCGCCTCAACAAGGCGCACGGCACGAATCACGATCCTCGCTATTGGCGGCTTCTCCTGGACCCGTGGCTCACGTTCCACGTCGAGCAGATGTACGACCACTACACTTTGGTCGACGAGGCCTTCCGTCTCGAGCCCGGGCTGCGCACGGTCGTCCTGGATCCGTCCTCGTACGAGACGCCGCGAGACACGGCCGACTTCGTGCGCCTCAAAATCGGCGACCGCTTCCAGCTGCAGCTGTTCTCGCACGTGCTGGCCGCGCGAGGCGTATTCCCGACGCGCGTCCTCGCGCCCGAAGCCGCCGCGGCTCGCCCCCTGCCGGGCTCCGTGGCCGACCCCGCGCTACGCCGCGGCCTCAAGGCCCTCGTGAAGCGGACGGCCGGGCCCGCGCTGCGCGCGCTGGGCGACCTGGGCCTCGGACGCATCATGCTCTCCGAGCTCGGCCTCACGCGCGACGAACAGCTGCTCCTCTCCGCGCGCTCGGGCTTCCAGGCGCTGCCGTTCTACGGCGAGCTGCCCGACTCGGCGCGCCCGGAGCCGGCGCTCGACCGGCGCACGGGACTTGCCTCCTTGCCCGCCCGGGACGACTTCGAGAAGATGTTCATCGCGGGGCTGCCGCGCCACTTCCCTACGATCTTCGTCGAGGGCTACGCCGAGGCCCGGGCCTCGATCGTCGCGCAGCTGCCGCGCACGCCGGAGATCATCCTATCCTCCCTGGGCTGGCACTACGCCGACGCGTTTAAGTTCGCGGCGGCCGAGTGCACCGCCCGCGGGAGCAAGCTCTGGGGCATCCAGCACGGGGGAAGCTACGGGATGGACGAGTTCGCGACTTTGGAGCGCGTGGAGCGCTCCCATTGCGACCGCTACTTTACCTGGGGCTGGTCGAAGACCGAATCCGATCACCGCCTGCGCGACCTGCCCTCGCCGCTGCTGTCGCGCAGCGCTAAAGAACTCACGGCGACGGGCGAGGATCTTTTGTATTTGTCCACGAGCCTCGATTTTCACAACATCCGCCTGATCCGCGACTCGAACGGGGCGGGCGCTTTCGACACGCTCGACCGGCAGGCCCGCTTCCTGAAGGCGCTGCCCAGGTCCGTCCAGAGCAAGGCGCTGATGCGCTTATACCGCCACGACTGGGGCTGGCATCACCGCGAGCGCCTGCTCGAGCTGTTTCCCGGGGCCCGCTTCGACGATTCCGAGATTCCTTTCTCGCGCCGCATGCGCGAGGCCCGACTCATCGTAGTGGAGACGCCATCGACGCCGATGCTGGAGGCGCTGGCGGCGAACGTCCCCGTCCTGATGACGTGGAAGCCGGACACCTGGACGATCCGGCCTTCCGCCAAGCCCTACTTCGACGCGTTCCGCGAGTCGGGCATGCTGATCCACTCGGCGGAGGCGGCGGCCGCGGAAGCCGCGCGCGCCTACCAGGACCCGCGCGCCTGGTGGAACGAGCCCGCGCGCCTCGCCGCGCGCCTCGCGTTCACGCATACCTTTGCTCAGTCCGATCCGGACTGGATCGGGGTGTGGGCGAAGGAGATTCGCGCGGGGCTCGAGACTTAATACAATGCGATTTCACATGAAACCGATCCCCTACGGCCGCCAACTCCTCGACGCCGCCGACCGCGCCGCGGTCATCCGGGTCCTGCGATCCCCGTGGCTGACGCAAGGCCCCGACGTCGTCGCCTTCGAGGACGCGCTCGCCGCCGCCTGCGGCGCCAAGCACGCGGTCGCCTGCTCCAACGGCACGACGGCCCTGCACCTGGCCTGCGTCGCGGCGGGGCTCAAGCCCGGAGACGAGGCGATCGTCCCCGCCATCACCTTCGCCGCCACCGCCAACGCGGCGCTTTACTGCGGCGCCGAGCCCGTCATCGTCGACGTGCTGCCCGGCACGATGACGATGGACCCCGCCGCCTTCAAGAAGGCGATCACCCGCCGCACGAAGGTCGTGCTGCCGGTGCACTTCGCGGGCCTGCCCGCCGACATGGCGGAGATCTCGCGCATCGCGCGCGCGAAAGGGCTGATCGTGATCGAGGACGCCGCCCACGCCTTGGGCGCGTCCTATCAGGGGAAGAAGGTCGGCTCCTGCGACCGGTCCGACATGGCCATCCTGTCCTTCCACCCCGTCAAGCACGTAGCCACCGGCGAGGGCGGCGCGGTGCTGACCAACTCCAAGGCCCTGCGCGACACGCTGCGGCTCTTCCGCTCCCACGGGATCACGCGCGACCCCGCCCTCCTTGAGGACAAGACCCAGGGCGGCTGGTACTACGAGATGCAGACGCTGGGCTTCAACTACCGCCTGACCGACATGCAGGCCGCGCTTGGAACGTCCCAGCTCCGCAAGCTGCCCCGTTTCTTGAAGCGCCGCCGGCAGATCGCCGCGCTATACACCGACGCCTTCGGCGGCGACGCGCGCATCAAGCTACAAGCGTTCCCGGCCGACCGCGAGCACGCCTGGCACCTGTTCACGATCCAGGTCCCGGCCGCCAAGCGCCGCGCGGTCTACGACTTCCTGCACGCGCGCGGCATCCTGGCCAACGTGCACTACATCCCCCTTCATCGCCTGCCCTTCTACAAGCGCCGGGCCGGGGCCAAGAAGCGCCTGCCCGCCGCCGAGGCGTACTACGCGGGCGCGCTCTCCTTGCCCATGCACGCCGCGCTGAGCGACGCCGACGTGCGCCGCGTGATCGCGGCCGTGCGCCAAGGGCTCGATGCCCGCTAGCTTCGCCGCGCAGGCCGCGCCCTTCCTTCCCGCGCTGAAGCCTTATCGCGGACGGCTCGCCTGGCTCGGCGCGCTGATGCTCGGCGCCGCGGCCACCGAGGGCCTGGGCATCGGGCTGTTCTTCCCGTTGATCGAGTACGTGCAGCACGGAGAGGCCTTCATGGCCCGCCCCGCCGCCGCCCCCGTTCTGGCCGCGTTCGACGCCGCGGGGGTCGCGCCGTCCGTCGGCGCCTTCATCGCGATGATCTTCGTCGTGATCGCCGGAGCGCTCGTGATCAAGTACGGCGTGAGCGTCATCTCCGCGAGCGTCTACGAGCCGCTGATGAAGGACCTTCGCGAGGAGGCGTTCTCCCGCGTGATCGGCTCGCACCTCTCTCACTTCACGGCCGGCTCGAGCGCGGAGCTCGTCCAGCTCATCGAGAACGAGGTCGACTACGTCGGCAACGCGGTGACCTTCGCCGCGACGATCGCCGCGGCCGTGCTCTCGCTCGGGGTGTACGGGTCCGTGGCGCTTTACGTCTCCTGGCGCCTGACCTTGGCCGTCGCGGTTCTAGGCGGCCTGCGCTACGCGATCTCGGGCGCCTTCGTGAAGAGGATCCACGCGCAGGGCCTCGAGCACGGCCTTCTGCGCACGCGCCTGAAGTCCCTGCTCACGGCGATTCACCAGGGCATCGACGTGATCAAAACCTTCGGCACCGAGGACCGGGAGCGCGCGCGCTTCTCCGGGTACGCGCGCGGCATCGAGCGCAACGGCGTCGCCCTCGCGGAGATCGTCGCGCGCAACGCCTTCTTCGAGGGGCTGCTCGGCGACGGGCTGCTCTGCGTCGTCGTCTACTACGCGGTCTCGATGCTGTCGGTCGAGGGCGGCACCCTGCTCGGCTTCATGTTCATCGTGACGCGCATCATCCCGAAGGTCACCGCGATCAACGCGGGCCGCGTCTACATGGCCCAGTTCCTCTCCCGCATGGATCTGCTGCCCAAGGTGCTGGCGCCCGAGGGGCTGCCGACGATGGCCTGGGGGACTAGGACGAAGGCATCCTTCGACGACCGGGTCGTCTTCGAAAACGTGGGCTTCCGCTACCCGCAGGCGAACGAGTCCTCGCTGACGGGCGTGTCCCTGTCGCTCGGCCGCCGCGAGATGCTGGCCGTCGTGGGCGGCTCCGGCGCGGGCAAGACCACGCTCGCGCGCCTGTTGCTGCGCCTGTTCGACCCGACCGGGGGGCGCATCCTGGTCGACGGAATCCCGCTGCCCGAGCTGCGGCGCGAGGACTGGACGCGGCTCGTCAGCGTCGTGAGCCAGGACACCTTCATCTTCGACGACACGCTCGAGAACAACATCCGCTACGGCACGCCGGGCTGCACGGACGCCCAGTTTCGCGACGCGCTCAAGCGCGCGCGCGCCGAGGAGTTCGTGGACCGCCTGCCCCATAAGGAGAAGACGGAGCTCGGCGAGCGCGGCGTGCGCCTCTCTGGCGGCCAGCGCCAGCGCGTGGCGATCGCGCGCGCGTTCCTACGCGACGCCCCGATCCTGATTCTCGACGAGGCGACGAGCGCCATGGACTCGGTGACCGAGCGACTGATCCAGGACGCGATGACCGAGCTTTCGAAGGACCGCGCGATGCTCGTGATCGCGCACCGTCTGGCGACCGTGCGCGGGGCGAACCGCATCGTCGTGCTGGAGCAGGGGCGCGTCGCCGAGTCAGGCACCCACGACGAGCTTATCGCGAAGGAAGCCGGGCTCTACCGCCGCTTCCACGAGCTCCAGCACATCTAACCGGGCGTCCGGGGTCTTTACAGAGGACCTTCGGCATCAGGCTTTGCGTCGAGGAACGGTACGTTTACGGACTTCGGCCCTGATGGCGGTCATATCGAGCGGTCTTGATTCGCCCGTACGCGCTTCATTTAAACCGAGAGCTATCTCATGCCTGAGGTCTTTCAGGCGCTGGAGCCGGATTTCGTCCTGTTCCCGAAGCAGGCGCAGTCCTTCGCGGATGACTTCGCTGGCGGAGTGATACAAACCGCTGGTGACCTTTTGGTTGACGAGTTTTTCCAGTTTGGGCGCCAATGAAACGTTCATGGTCATGGCTCCTATAAGCGGGTACGCTTATGGGTTAACAGGAATAACCGCAAATATCAATATTTACTATTCCTGAATGAAGCGCTAGGAGAGCGGCCTGCGCCAGAACCCGCGGATCAGGTCGCCCTTTCCGTAGGAGTCCACCACGCTCTGCAGATCGAAGACGACCTTGTCGTCGACCTTCTGGCCGTTGATCTTGAGCGCCGTCTCGACGTCGAGACCGTTGGTCTGCACGTGCAGCTTCTCGAGGCCCGCCTGCACGTGAATCTTCTCGTATGCCTCGATCGAGTACAGGATGATGTGCTGCTCGCCCATGATGATGCGCTGCGGGTCCTTGCCCGTCGCGCGCGCGTAGTCGACGGTCAGGCACTGGCCGCTGGGGACCTCGGAGGCGAACACGCCGCCGGGCTTTAAGTGGCGCTTGACCTTCTTGAGGAACTCGTGCGGGTTGACCACGTGCTCGACGACGCCCCAGGCCATGATCACGTCGAACTTGTTGGTCTCGGGAAAGCGGTCGAAGGAGCCCGCGAACACGGCGATGCCCTTCTTCTGCATCCACTCGACGGCGATCGGGTTGACCTCGATGGCCGTGCAGCGGTCGCCGCGGTCCTTGAACACGTCGATGACCTCGCCCACGCCGCAGCCGATGTCGAGCACGTCGAGCGGCGCCTTGGCGTTCGCCACGTGGCTCAGCGTCTGGGCCGTCTTGCGCTTGCCGATCAGCTCCTTGCGCACGTCGAACACGGGGATCATGGACTGCGCGTAGATCTCGGAGTAGTACTTGTTGTTGTAGAGCTTCTCGAGGCACTCGTCCTTGAGCCGGGGCGACACGTAGACGACGCCGCATTGCGCGCACGTCGCGTGATGGAAGCCGCTGATCGTGAAAGGGGAGTGGGTCTTCGCCGAGCCGCAGAAGGGGCAGTCGACGGCCACGGTGAACTCAGGGTTCAGCTCGGCCCCGGAATAGTACTCCTGGAGCATCTTCGCCCAGACTTCCTTGACGTTGTCGTACTTGGGCTTGATGAGATCGGCCTTCAGGATTTTTTCCATGCTTCAATCTTATATCATCATAGGCGCCCGTATCATTATGAACGCTTCCAAGACCATCCGCGTCGCCGTCATCGGCTGCGGCCGCATCAGCGGCCACCACTGCCGGTCCATCGCGAAGACGCCCGGGATCGAGCTGACCGCCGTCTGCGACCTCGTTCCCAAGGCCGCCGACGCCTACGCCGCCGAGTTCAAGGTCCCCGCCTTCGCCGACTACCGCAAGATGCTCCGGGAGCTGCCGGGCATCGACGCCGTGGTGATCGCCACCCCCTCGGGCATGCACTTCGAGCACGCCGTCGAGATCATGAAGGCCTTCAAGAAGCACATCATCGTCGAGAAGCCGACCTTCCTGAAGCCCTCCCAGATGAAGGAGGCCTACGCCGTCGCGAAAAGCCTCGGCCTGCAGATCTTCCCCGTATTCCAGAACCGCCACAACAAGGCCGTGCGCCGCGTGCTCAAGGGCCTCAAGGACGGCGAGCTCGGCGCGGTGCGCGTCGCGGCCGTGCGCGTGCGCTGGTGCCGGCCTCAGCGCTATTACGACCTGGCCCCGTGGCGCGGCACGTTCGCGCAGGACGGCGGCGCGCTCACCAACCAAGGCATCCATCACGTCGATCTCCTGAGGCAGTTCGCGGGCGAGCCCAAGCGGGTGTCGGCCGTCATGAAGACCTTGGGCGCCAATATCGAGGTCGAGGACACGGTCGCGGGCGTCATCGAGTTCGAGAGCGGGGCCGTGGGCACGCTCGAGGTCACGACCGCCGCGCGTCCCGACGACTTCGAGGCGTCCATCTCGCTCGTCTGCGAGAAGGGCTTGGCGCAGATCGGCGGCATCGCGGTCAACGAGCTGCAGACCTACACGCCCGCGCCCGCCGACCGCGAATCCGCGAGCGAGGACTTCAGCCGCTGCGTGTACGGCTTCGGCCACGAGGTTCTGTACGCGCAGATCGCGGATCATTTCCTCAAGGGGACGGCGTTCTCCGTCTCGGGCGACGACGCGCTGCGCACGATCCGCCTGCTCAACGCCTTCTACCGGTCCGCCGAGAGCGGCGGGTGGGTCGAGGTGGACGCGGAGCACGAGTCCCCCCGCCTGGGCCGTCCCGACGAAAAGCTCGCGAGCCTCTACCGCACCGTATGAGCAACGTCGCGTATAAGTCCGCCGGCCTCGCGAAGTACTTCGCGGGCTTCCGCGACAAATGGGCCGACTTCTATCCGTCGGAGCGCTGGATCATCGAGCGCGTGGCCGCCGAGTCGAAGGGCCTGGGCCGCGTGCTCGACGTCGGCTGCGCGTCGGGCGGCCTCGGACGCGCGCTCGCGGGCCGCAAGCTGCTGCGCTCCTACGCGGGCGTCGACATCAACCCGCAGGTCATCGAGGCGGCCTCCGCGAGGAAGCCGCGCGGCACCCGCTTCGTCTGCGGCGATATCCTGTCCGCGAAGACGTTCCGCGGCGAGGCGTTCGACACCGTCTTCAACCTGAGCTGCGCGGACTGGAACGTGGAGACGGCGCTCATCATCGGCGCGTCGTGGCGCAAGGTCGCGCCGGGCGGCACCTTCGTGATCTCGTTGCGCTTGACCGGCGGCAAGGGCGTCAACGATCCCCGCCGCAGCTACCAAATCGCGGCGGGCGAGCGCGCCAACTACGCGGTCTTCAACGCGGGCGAGGCGATCGGGCTGCTCGCGGGCCTGCCGGGCGCCGGACGCGTGCTCGGCTACGGCTACTGGGGCAAGCCTTCGAAGACGGCGCGCACGCCCTTCAAGAAGCTCGTATTCGCGGTGTTCGCGGTGACGAAGGGCAAAGAAAACCTCGCGACGCCCGCGATGGAATTGCGGTTGCCGCTCTCGCTGGCGCTGTAACACCGTTATCCACGATTTTCCACCGGTGGAATTTCGTGGATAACTAGCGTCGAACCCAGATCTGGTTGAAGGTCCCGGCCGCGCCGCCGGTCAGGCGGATGTCCGCCTGCTTCTTCTCCTTCAGCGTGAAGCCGGCCGAGCGCAGCGACTCGCCCGCGCCGCTCGCCTGGGCGGCGAACTCGTCGTTGATCTCGATGAGCACGCCCTTCACCGCGGTCAGCACGCTCGCGCCGCCCTTGAGGATCAAGTGCTCGATGCCGTCGACGTCCATCTTGATGTAATCGGGCTGCGGGATTTTCAGGAGATTCGCGGCCTCGGACATGGACAATCCGACCGTCGGGAACTCGAAGACCTTCTCCAGGGACTTGCCGTCGTGGCCGTACGCCTCGCCGAAGGTGGACATCGCCCCGCCCCAGTCCGTGCTCGACATATTGAGCTTGCTGACGCCGAGCGTCTCCGCGAGCGGGAGCGGCACGATCACGACGCGGTCCGTCAGGCCGTTTAAGAAGACGTTGCGGGCCAGCAACTCGAGGTTGAACACCGAGGGCTCGAAGGCGTAGACGCGGCAGCCGCGCGCCTTGGCCGCGTAGCAGGTGTAGAGTCCGACGTTGGCGCCGATGTCCCAGACCGTCGAGCCCTCGGGGATGGCGTCGATCCAATCGAGCGTCTCCGGCTCCTTGGTCGAGAGGGTGTCGGCGCGCGCGCGCGCCAGCGCGTTGGGCGCGGCGAAGGTCAGGCTGACCGTGCCGTGCGCCACCGTGCGCGTGAGGCCCATCGCGTTGGCGGTCATGCGGCCGAAGACGTAGCGCCCCGCGCCGGTCATCCCGAGCAGGGAGACCGAGGCGTCGATGGCCGACTTGACGGCGTCTTTGAGCGCGCGCATCACGGAACAACCAATTTAAGCAATTCCCGCCACCGCGGCAGCTCCGGATCGAGATGGAAGAAGTCGTCGCGCGCTTCGACGGCGCCCGCTTCGAGGAGCGCCGCGGCCAGCGCCTCGGGCGTGCCCGCGAAGCGCGCGCCGGCTTCCCCCCTCAGGGGGCTCAAGTTCAGCTCGCTGCCGTCGAGGCCGATCACGACGGGCAGGCCCGCGAGGTGGGCGTCCACGGCTCCCGAGGTGCTGTTGCCCGCGACGGCCGCGTCGAAGCCGCCCATGATCCTCGAGAGCGGCTCCGTCGTCCGCTCGGCCCGGAGCCCGGGGTAGAGCCCCAGGTCGACGTCGAAGATCGGGTGAGGCTTGAAGGTGAAGCGGTAGCCGGACGGCAGGAGGCGGGCGGCGGCCTCGAGGTTCGAGAGCAAGGAGCGCATCGACTCGGGGAGCACGTCGCCGATGATCAGCACGCGCTTGCCGTCGCCCGCGGGCACGCGAGACGAGAAGCGCGGCAGGCCGAGATAGCGCAACGCCTCGACCTCGACGAGCTTCTCGGCGGGATGGCCCGCCTCGCGCAGGATCCGGGCCGCCGCCGGGCCGTTGACGGCCAGGCGGTCGGGCCCCGGGCGCGCGGCCCTGCGGGACGCCTTGAACACCCGCGGATCGTCGAGGTAATAGAGGTGCCAGTAGGGGACGGTCGCGTGCGCGACGCCGATGAGCTCGCCGTGGCCGTGGCGGCGCCACGCGCGAATCAGCGCCGGCTCCCACGCTTGGTTCTCGCAGAGATAGAGCCC
>Ga0163144_10000938_pt1 | contig 69087 bp, 59 predicted proteins | sample OliLak19BULKMAT1_FD_123175 | JGI IMG/M metagenome (GOLD analysis project Ga0163144, IMG submission 123175) | Freshwater microbial mat bacterial communities from Lake Vanda, McMurdo Dry Valleys, Antarctica - Oligotrophic Lake LV.19.BULKMAT1 | ecosystem: Environmental > Aquatic > Freshwater >...
AGCATCGACAACGTGGCGCGTCTGCGCTTCAGCGACCAAAAGAACCATTTCGTGTTCTATCCCGCTCCCGGAAGTTTCCACAAAGCGCAGATCACGCCTAAAGGACGTTTTCTCTCTTATGGAAGCCAAGAGAGCAGAGGCAATTTGGCGCTGGTGTCTCTTGCGGCTCCGGTGGACGATCTTCTCGCCCATTGGAACGACGAGGCCGGGGAGCAGCGTCCGGAGCGCTCGATCGAGACGTATCTTGATTCCGTTCACCGGGACCCGCGCACATCGGGCGTCCTCCTCGACGAACCGGCGGACAACATCAACACGCCGCAGGATGCCGAAGCGCTGCGCGAGAGGCTCTTCCACTCCGTGGAAGCCCTCGGAAAAATCAAAGGCCACCAGAGCGTTCACCCCCGACGCCTCGCACGCGCTTCGCTGATCCTCGCCGGTCACTATTACGGCGACAGCGATCTGCACCCGCAGAGCCAGGTGCCCGTTTTCAGCCATCACTCCACCGTCTGGGGCACCAAGGACGGGCGGTTTTACGTGAAAGCCCAGCTTCCCACGCGTTCGGGACCGAATCTCTTCGGCGACGAAAACTACAAGCGCGAGCTTTGGTTCTACGGAACGCCGCTTCCGGGGGTGCCGAAACCGGAGCTCGTGTGGTCGAACGATCCGCTGGGCGTGATCGTCAGCGGGAACGCCGGCAGCGGCGACAGCTGGAATCTCTCCGAGATCATCATCGCGCACGACCTTCTCTCGGCGCGCATCGTCAATCCGAACCGCGAAGCGATGATGCTCCGCCGCGTCGGCAACATGATCCGGCTCATGTACAATCTGCATAAATCGGACAAGAACATCGACACGTTCGACTTCACGGCGGACATGGCCGAGGCGTCCCTGGAGGCTCGGGAGCTCTTGAAGCTGAATTACAACACGGGATCCTGGGTCGCCACTTTACGAGTCATCGCGCGCTATTACGAGGGGCGGACGATCCCTCTCGTTCTCACGCACGGCGATTACGGTCCGGGGAACATCATCGTCTCGGACCAGGGGCAGGCGGTGGTCGACGGCGAATACGCGGGGGCTCTGGCGCCGCGCGAGCGGGACTTGGCGACCGTGATCATGCGGTCCATTCAGATATCGAGCAACGATTCGAATTTGCGGAAGATCGTACGCGAAATCCTCGACAGGCACGTGGAGTTGACGGGTCAAGAGGTGGAGAGGCCGATCCTCTATTATTTCATCGCCCGCAAATTCCTCGACAGCGCCTACGACATCGTGCAGTTCCGCAATAACGAGCTCGGCGGAAGGCGAGACGTCGAAGCGAGCCGACAATTTTTGATCGCGGCCATGGCGAGCCTCCCCGCGCGGGACGAGCGGCCCGACAGGGATCCCTCCAAAGACCCCGAGCAGATTTCGGAAGTGATCTTCGCGGCCGCGGTCCGGGCCCAGCTTCACACGCGCCTGCTCGACCATCTGCGCTGGGGCCGCATCAGCGTGAACACGGGTTATTTCGACCCGGAAGGGAAGCCTAACGCCATCGCCTATTACCGGGACGGCGATTTCATCACGCGGGGGCTCGTGTCCCAGGCGCTCACGACCCTTCAGGGCGACCGCGAACAAAAGGTCGCCGAGAACGCGCAACGGGCGTTCCGGGTCATCGATCAAAATTTCAGCGACACGGCGGCCGGCGGCGCGCGCCTAGCCGAAGCCGACGTCGCCCCCGAGGGCCTCTTGGGCCTACGCGCTGCTTCCGTCGAGGACGGCGCCCGCTTCGCACGGGGTCTTTACGACGCGACCAAACGCACGGGGTTCTTTGCGCTCGATGCGTCGCTTTTCGAAACGGAGCTCGACCGCTCGCGCGGCCTCGTCGTGTACGGCCGGGACGGGGGCCGCCTTGAGCTCGCGCTCCCCGCCGCGGCCGCTCCGGCCGCCGCTTCGCTCGCCGCCGCCCTGCCCGCCGCCGAGGCCCCGATGACGATGTCCGACGTGAAGATGAAACTCGACCAGGCCCGGAAAACCGCCGACGCGTTCCAAACGGACCCCGCGCTCGACGCGGTGAAGGCCGCCGCGGTCGTCGATCTCGATTCGCTGAATCCCGCCGAACGCGGTTTCGACGAGGCGATCGCGCCGATTCTCGCGCGCGAGATGCGCGCCGCCCGCGAGGGCACGCCGTGGGGCCGCAACGCCCGTTTCCTTCTCGCCGGCGACGCCCGCGCCGCCGCGCGCGTGATGGAGGAGCTCTCCAAGCTTTACCCCAAAGGCCAGGATTTCGTCGTGACCGATCCGGCCGCCCTCGGCGAGCACGGCGAAAGGACGGTCCGCGTGACGACGCCCGCGGGGACGCGGCAAACCGGCCGCCGCCACTTCTATCTCGAGACGCCGGGCAAAGGGGACGTCCCGGATTTCCGCGGCTCGTTCAAAGCCGCTCTTTCGATCGCGCGCCTGGAGACGCTCGACGCGACTGATCCTCGTTTCGGGCGCCTGAAGGGATTCGTCGAGACGCTCCTCAAACATCCGGTCGACGCGGCGGATTTTATTTCGGCCGTCGAAGCCCGTCTACCCGAGGCACGCCTCAGGGAATTCGCGGTCCCGCCCATCGTGCGGCTTCCGATCAACCTGATTCTTCAAGGGGCACGCCTGGCGATACGGATGGCCGAGCAGTCGGCTTGATCCGCCGCCTCCGACCCGGTTTTTTCTGGACACCACCCGCCCCGGGGCATAGAATGGGCCCCAGATATGTCGTTTGATTCTCTCGGACTCCATCCGAACATCCTGAAAGGCATCCACGAGCTCGGGTTCAGCAACCCGACGCCGGTACAAGAGGAGGCGATCCCCCAGATATTGAAAGGGGGAGACGTGATCGTCTCCGCGCAGACCGGAACCGGGAAGACCGCCGCATTCGTTCTGCCGACCCTGCACCGCCTTCTCTCGACCCCGCGCCAGAAGCCGGGCCCCGGCCCACGCGCTCTCTTTGTCGCGCCGACCCGCGAACTCGCTCTCCAGTCGCTCCAGCATCTCGAGGACCTTTCGCGTCACGTGCCTCTCCGCGGCGTCGCCATTTTCGGCGGGGTTCAGATGTACCCCCAGACCAAGGCGCTTACCGAAGGCGTAGACATCATTTCGGCCACGCCGGGCCGCCTCTTGGATCACGTTTATGAAGGCCGCATCGACTTTGGCGTGCTCGAGGTCTTCGTTCTCGACGAAGCCGACCGCATGATGGACATGGGCTTCTTGCCCGACGTCCGGAAAATCATCTCGCTCCTGCCGCCGAAGCGTCAGAGCCTCATCGTGTCAGCGACGATCCCCGCGGACATTCTCAAACTCTCGCGCGAATTCACGAAGGATCCGGTGACCGTCCAGATCGGCCTTCGCACCGACACCGCCAAGGGCATCCGCCACTCGGTGTACCCGGTCGCGCACGGCCAGAAAGCAGAGCTTCTCGTGAAACTTCTCCTGACCCGGGAGACGGACATGGAATCGGTGATCGTTTTCACGCGCACGAAGATCGGCGCGGACAAGCTTTTCCGCTCTCTCGAGCGCGCTCGCATCCGCACCGCGCTCATCCACGGCGACCGCTCACAGGACCAGCGCAACCGCGCGCTCGAATTCTTCAAGCAGGGCGAGTGCCAAGTGCTCGTGGCGACCGACGTCGCCGCGCGCGGCATCGACGTGAAGGGCGTCTCGCACGTCGTGAACTACGACGTTCCGCAGGCTCCGGAGGATTATATCCACCGCTCCGGCCGCACCGCCCGCGCCGAACGCACCGGCGACTCGTTCACCTTCATGGCGCCCGACGAACGCGAACTCGTCGAAGACATCGAACGCATCACCAAGCTCGAGCTTCCGCGCGTCACGCTCGCCGGATTCAACTACCGCCCCGACGCTCCCGGCGGCCACGGTTCGCACGGGGGAGGTTCGCGCGGCGGATCCTCGCGCGGCGGTGGGCATCGTTCCCCGGGCGGCGGCCAGGGTTCCCACGGCCGCGGCCGGCGCTGATTCCGGAACAAACCGTGTCCGTTTTTCGCAACCGGACCGTTCTCCTGACCGGCGGCTCCAGCGGCATCGGCTGGGAATTTGCCAAACTCTTCCTTTCCGACGGCGCCCGCGTGATCCTGGCGGCGAGCCAGGCCCCGAAGCTCGAAGAAGCGGCCGCCTCCCTCGAAAAAGCCTGCGGCGTCCGTCCCCGCACGATCGCCGTCGATCTTTCCTCTCGTGAAGCCGTGTTCGCGCTACGCGACCGCCTCGATGCCGAAAAAACCACGGTCGACGTTCTCGTGAACAACGCCGGGTTCGGCCTTTACGGCCCGTTCCTCTCCTACGACGCCGACCGCGTCCGCAAGCTCGTCGACGTGAACGTCCAGGCGCCGCTCCTTCTTACGAGGCTCTTCGCGCCGGGAATGGTCGAACGGGGATGGGGCCGCGTGATGAACGTCGCCTCGACCGCCGCGTTCCAGGCGATCCCCATCGAGTCGGTGTACGCCGCGTCGAAGGCGTTCGTTCTTCTTTTTTCGGAGGCGCTCGCCGACGAGCTCTCCGGGACCGGCGTCGCCGTGACCTGCCTCTGCCCCGGCCCGACCCGCACGCCTTTTTTTAACAGCGAGATGATTTCCTCGAAAACCGTGACCAGGAACATGATGGCCGCGGACGAAGTGGCCCGCGCCGGCTACCGCGCGCTTGAGCGCGGCAAGTCCCTCCAGATCGCCGGAGCGAAGAACCGCACCGCGGTGTTCCTCGAGCGTTTCGTTCCCCGAAAAATGGTCGTGAAACTCGCGCGGCGAGTGGTAGAATAGCCTTTCACAGAGGCTTTTTTCCGATGACCGAGAAATCCCGCTCCATCCAAAATCTCGAAGAACGCATGGAAGGCCTCGAGCCTTCCTCGTTCCGCTACCAAATCCTGTCCTCCGCCCGCGACTTCAAGAGTTCGTGGATCGATCTCGGCCAGCGCCTCTTCACCGTTTACAAAGACAAGCTCTACAAGGACTGGGGCTATCTCACGTTCGAGGCCTACTGCTCGAAGGAGATCGGTATCAAGCAGACGACGGCCGTCAAGATGCTCAAATCCTACTCGTTCCTCGAGCGCGAGGAGCCGTCGTTCTTAAAAGAAGAGAATCTCGAGGAGCGTAAGCCCGCGCGCATCCCCAGTTTCGAGTCCGTGAACGCCTTGCGTCTGGCGAAGGAAAGCGAGCGCTTGTCCGAGACGAAGTACGAGGAGCTGCGTGAGGATGTCTTCGAAGGCGAGAAGGAAGACGGCGAGATCCAAAAAAAGATCCGCTACGTGCTGAAGGCCGCCCCTCGGCCCGCCGGCGCCCCCGACAAGGCCGACGAGGACAAGGCGGCGGTGCTGAAGAAGCTCCTGGCCCAGCTCGAGCAAGCCAAGTCCAAGATGAACGAACTCGAAGTGCCCGCCAAAGTCTTGAGGCAGATGGAAGCGCTCATCGAGTCTCTCGAGGCCTACAGGCCGTGACGCAGACGCGCACGTTCACGCCGCGCGAGGCCAACTCCGCGCTGCCGCTCGTGCGCCGTATCGTGGACGACATCCTTTCCGCCGGCAAAGCGCTTCGGGCCATTTCGCTCGAGATCGGCGCGGGCGCCGAGGAGAACCCCGAGGTGAAGCGCCTGATGGGCGTGCTCGAGGAGCTCTTCGACGAGCTCGAGGACCTGGGCTGCTCCTACCGGGATTGGAATTTCACCCAAGGCCTCGTCGATTTCCCGTCGATCATCCAGGGCCGCGAGGTCTGCCTGTGCTGGAAGAACGACGAGCCCACGGTCGCCTATTACCACGAAGCGGACGCGGGTTTCGCGGGCCGCAAGCCCGTTCCGTCCGAATTTCTTTAAACCAACAAAAAGGAGACACCGCATGTCCCGCAAAACCCTTCCGCTCCTCGTCCTTTCGATTTTCCTCACCGCCGAAGCGCAGGCAGCCACTTACGAGATCGACGTCGTGCATTCGAGCGTCGAGTTCAAGGTGAAGCACCTGGTCGGAAAAACCGGCGGGCGTTTCAAGAATTTTAGCGGTACCATCGAATACGACGAGAAGAATCCGGAGCGCTCGACCGTGAACGTGAAGATCGATGCGAAATCCATCGACACGAACAACTCCATGCGCGACGACCATCTCAAGAACCCCGACTTCCTCGAAACCGAGAAGCATCCGGACATGACGTTCGTCTCGAAGAAAGTCGATCCGGCCGCGAGCACCCTCACTGGCGACCTCACGCTCCACGGCGTCACGAAGGAAGTGACGATCCGGTACGAAATGGGCGGACTCGCCGCGGACAAGGACGGCAAACGCCGCCTGGGCGGCTCAGGCACCGCCAAGTTCGACCGGACGGATTTCGGCATCAAGTACGACCCCACCGGCGTGACCGTCGGGAAAGAAATCGCGGTCCAGCTCGAGATCGAGGCGGTCGAACGCGGCTAAATGGAAGTCCTGGGGCTAGTCCTCGTCGGCATCGTCGCGGGGATTTTCGGAGGGCTTTTGGGGATCGGGGGCGGCACGATCGTCGTTCCGGCCCTCGTTTATTTCTTTGGAATGACCCAGCACAAAGCGCAGGGGACGATCCTCGGCGCTTTTCTGCTTCCGGTGGCGGTCCTAGGTTTCCTCAAATATTACCGCACCGGCAACGCCGACATCCGCATGGCGGCGTTCATCGCGGCGGGAATCTTCCTCGGTAGCTGGGTCGGGGCTTCCTTGAGCCTTTCGATGTCCGAACCCACCCTCAAGCGCGTGTTCGGCGTATTTCTCCTGGCCGTCGCGCTCAAGATGTTCCTTTCGAAGTAGATTCCGGACAAAAAAAGCGGCCGCCCCGAAAGGCGGCCGCTTTAATTCTTGATGGATTACGAGAGGTGCTTCGAGACGAGCTTGGTCATCTCGAACATCGAGACCTGGGCTTTGCCGAAGATCGGCTTCAGCTTCGCATCGGCGTTGATGTTGCGGCGGTTCATCTTGTCCTGGAGGTCGTTCTTCTTGATGTACTCCCAAAGCTTCTTCACGACCTGGGTACGCGGAATCGCCTTCGAACCGATGACCTGCGCGAGAGCGTCGCTCGGAGTGAGCGGCTTCATGAACGCGGCGTTTGCTACTTTTTTGGCCACTTTAAAATCCCCCTCAATTGGTTGGAACGTTACGTTGGACGCGAATCGTCCGTCGTTGACTCTGATAGTTCTAGCATATCCCCCTCTGAAAGAGAAGAAAGAAAAAAACCGATTCCCCGAGGTATAATCAACACATGAAGGGACTTTACGCGCATGTGCCGTTCTGCGCGCGGCGCTGCCACTACTGCGATTTCGTCGTCACCACGTCCGCCGACCCGGCGGACCGCGCGTCGTTTCTCGAATCCTTCGCCCGGGAAGCCGACGCGCGGCGTGAATCGGCCGGCCCCGCGCCGTTCGACACGCTGTACTTGGGCGGCGGCACGCCCTCCCGCTTGGACGACCTTGAGATCGAGGCCCTTTTCGGCATCCTGCGCGCGCGCTTCCGCTTCGCGCCCGACGCGGAGATCACGATCGAGGCGAACCCCGAGGACGTGACGACCGCGAAGGCGCGGCTCTGGCGCGCGCTCGGCGTGAACCGCGCGTCCGTGGGCGCGCAGACGTTCGACGATGCGACTCTCGCCCGCCTGAACCGCTCTCACCGCGCGCAAGAGACGCGCACGGCGGTCGAGGCCCTCCGCGAAGCGGGGATCGAAAACGTGAGCTTGGACCTCATACTCTCTCTTCCGGGGGAAAGCACCGCCGCCGCTCTCGCTTCAGTGGAAGCCGCGATCGCGCTCGCCCCCCAGCACGTTTCGGTCTACGAACTCACCGTGGAAGAGGGGACCGCGTTCGGCCGCATGCGCCGTGCGGGGCGTCTCGCCCTTCCCCCTGAGGAAACCGCGCTCGAGACTCTCACGGCCGCCCGTTCCAGGCTCACGGCCGCCGGGTACGATCATTACGAGCTCCTCAGCTTTTCGCAGGTGGGCTTCCGCTCCCGGCACAATCTTCTCTACTGGAGGAACGCGGAGTATCTCGGCCTCGGTCCCGGCGCGTGGTCGTATCTGGGCGGGACGCGTTCGCGCGTCGCCGATTCGCACGAGGCGTGGCTAGAAAAAGCCCGTCGCGGCGATTTTTCGCCGTGCGAATCCGAACGGCTCGATCCTGCGCGCGTGCCGTTCGAGTCCCTGCTTCTGTCGCTCCGGCTTTCCGAAGGCGCCGAAGAGGCGCGCTTCGCTGGGGCGGTGCGCGCGCTCGAGCCTTCGATCGCGAAGCTGTCGGATCAGGGGCTTCTCGTACGCGCGGACGGGCGCCTCAAATTCACCGAGCGCGGAAAGCTTTTCGCTGAGACGGTTTTCGCCGAGCTGTCGCTTCCCGACGTGAAAATATGCTAGAATCCAGTTCCGGCGATCCGCGCGCCGCCTACGAGAAGGCGGTGGACCTCTTCGGGCAGGGAAAGCTCGAAGAAGCGGCGGCCGCTTTCCAGGAGCTGATTGAAGCCCATCCGAACCACGTCGACGCCTACGAGGCGATCGGTATGGTTTATTACCGCATGGGGCGCGTCGACGACGCGATCGAATGGACCGAACGCCTCGCGGCGGTCGATCCGTCCCACGCGATGGCGCATTCGAACTTGTCCGTGTTCTACATGAAAAAAGGGATGAAGGAGCGCGCCGAGGAAGAAAAGGCGAAGGCGGTCGTCCTCCAATTCGGGAAAAAAAAGTGAAGAATAAGAAAACGGCCGCCGTCCGCGTCGGCCTCGTCCAGATGACCTGCTCGAACGACGTGAAGGCCAACCTGAAAAAGGCCGTCGAACGGGTCCGCCAAGCCGCCTCCCGCGGCGCGAAAATCGTCTGCCTCCAGGAGCTTTACCGCACCGAATACTTCTGCAAGCTCGAAGACGCGAAGCTCTTCGACCTCGCCGAGACGATTCCCGGCCCCTCCACCGAAGCGCTCTCGAAGGTCGCCCGGGAGAAGAAGGTTGTGATCGTGGCTTCGCTTTTCGAAAAGCGAGCGACGGGGGTCTACCACAACACGGCGGTCGTGATCGACGCCGACGGGAAACTCCTCGGCAAGTACCGCAAGATGCACATCCCGGACGACCCCGGCTTTTACGAGAAGTTCTATTTCATCCCCGGCGACCTCGGTTTCCGCTCGTTCAAGACGCGTTACGCCACGATCGGCGTCTGCGTCTGCTGGGACCAGTGGTTCCCGGAGGCCGCGCGCCTCACGGCTCTCGCGGGAGCCGAAATTCTTTTTTACCCGACCGCGATCGGTTGGAAAGCGGGCCGCCAGGACGAAGCGGCCTCGTACCATGACGCCTGGCGCACGGTCCAGCGGGGGCATGCGATCTCGAACGGCGTATTCGTGGCGGCGGTCAACCGCGTCGGACGCGAAGGCGAATTCAAGTATTGGGGTGGCTCGTTCGTGTCCGACCCATTCGGGGCTGTGACGGCCGAAGCGGGCGCCTCCGAAGAAACCCTCCTCGTCGATTGCGACCTGTCCTCGGTCGAGCAAACGCGCCGCGAATGGCCGTTCCTGCGCGACCGCCGCATCGATGCTTACGGCGACATCTCGAAGCGTGTCCGCGACTAAACGTCCGGCGTCTCCGGCCTGGCGAATGCCCGCCGAGTGGGAAACCCACGAGGCGACGTGGCTGACGTGGCCGCGCAACAAGATCACCTGGCCCGGGACGATGCTCCGGGAAGTCGAAAACATCTACCTCCGGATGATAGAGGCTCTCGCCGTCGGTGAAACGGTGCACCTCATCGTTCGCGACGAAAAGACCGCCGCTTCGGTGCTCAAGCGCTTGAAGCTCAAGGCGCCCCGGCTCGTTTTCCACGAGGTGGCGGCGGTGGACACCTGGATCCGTGATTACGGCCCGATTTTCGTGAAGGACCCCCACGGCCGCAAAGCGTTCACGAAATGGACGTTCAACGCCTGGGGCGGCAAATACAAGGACCTCGCGCGCGACAACGGCGTCGTTGACCAGCTCGAATGGCTGCGCCGCACCCCGCGCTTCGACGTCCCGATGGTGCTCGAGGGCGGGTCCATCGACATGAACGGACGGGGCACGTGTCTCACCACCGAACAGTGCCTCCTCAATAAGAACCGCAATCCGAAACTTTCCCGCAAGGACATCGAACGGCGGCTTTCCGAGCGGTTCGGCCTCACGAAAGTGATCTGGTTGAAAGAGGGGATCGAAGGCGACGACACCGACGGCCACATCGATGACATCACCCGTTTCTCGGGTCCGAACACGGTGCTCACGGCCGTCGAGCCCGACGCGTCCGACGCCAATCACGCGATTTTGGACGAGAATCTCCGGATCCTGCGCCGTGAAACGGACCAATCCGGCCGCCGTCTGCGGATTCTCGAGCTCCCGATGCCCGGCCGCGTCTCGCTGGGGAAGTCCCGCGGTCGCCTTCCGGCCAGCTACGCCAACTTCTATATAGGAAACAAGGTCGTTCTCGCGCCGGTTTACTCCCACGCGAACGACAAGAAAGCCGTCCGCATCCTCCGTAAAGCCTTTCCGGGCCGCCGGATCGTCCCGATCGAGTGCACCCCGCTCGTCTACGGCCTAGGCTCCATCCACTGCGTCACCCAGCAAGAACCCGCCTGAACGCCGTTCCAAACTAAGCATATTTAATCGTATTTAATCTTTGTTAGTCGTCAAAAAATCTTGATGCGTCTATTGACCCATGTCCAGGTGACATGTAGACTTCGGACACTTGTCTATTCCTTTGAGGCGGGGCATGCAAGGACCGCCTGATTTTTTGCCGTTGCTTCGTCAAACTTTTTAAAAGGCCGAGAAAAACATCGAGACGATGGGTCCGACCCTAAAAAAGAACGAAACGCAGTCCCGCTACCCCTTTATGGTGCGGGCGATCGCGCTCTCCCTTCTGACGGCTTTCGTCGTCCAGGATCTGGGCCACGCCGCGCCCGCGGAGCTCCTTTCGCGCAATCTCGCCGAAAACCCTTCGATCCTCAAGATTTCCCCCGGCGTCGCGCGGATCGAGGAAATCCACCGGGGCTCCCGCAACCGCCTCCTCATTCACGTGCAGGACGCCCACACGAACGTCAGCGGCCAGCAGAATCTCGCGAAAGTGCTCGAGGAACTCATCACGCGCTACGGCGTAAAAACGGTTTTTGTCGAAGGCGGCCAGCAGGACAATTCGCTCAAATCGCTCCGTCCGCTCGCGCCTCTTTCGACCCGCCGCCAAGTCGCCAAGAAGTATCTGCTACGCGGAGAACTCTCGGGCGACGAATACCTGTCGCTTGCGTCCGACCACGAGTTCCAACTCTGGGGCGTCGAAGAAAGCGCGCTATACGATAAGAATCTGAAGAAATACGCCGCGGTTGTCGAGAAGCGCGAAGAAGCGCTCGGCTACGTGGCGGCCATCGTGCGCCGTTCGGACGGGCTCAAGCGCCGGCTCTGGCCCAAGGAAACACTCGAATTCGACGATTTCCTCCGCCGCTTCGACAAGAAGGAGAAGGATTTCACCGAGTATCATCGCGTGCTCACCGAGGCGGCCAAGCGCTCCGGCGTGAAACTGGCTGACTACCCGAATTTCTCCTCGCTCAAGGATCTGCGCGCGAAGGAGGAAAAGATCGATTTCGCCTCCGCGAACCGCGAGCAGGAAAAGCTCGTTCGCGCGCTCTTCGCGGACGACACGGACCGGGATCTCGCGATGACCCATCTCGCCGAACGCTTGAAGCGCGTGCAGTCCGAAGCACACACGCCCGTCGCTTTCTATAGATCGCTCCTCGACGACGCGAAAGCCCGTAAGATCCGTCTTAAGGAATATCCAAATCTCCTGCGCTACGTCGATTACCTTCGCGCCTACGCCCGCGTCGACATGGCGAAGCTCCTCGACGAGAACGAGGCGATCGAGCGCGAAGTGTACCGCCTGGGCCTGACGGACACGAAGGCGTACTACCTCTACGAGATCTCCGAGCATCTTTCGAACCTCGAGCGTCTTTTCTCCCTGCAGGCGTCGAAGGGCGATTTCCTCGCGCACGTCGAGCGCCGCGCCGAGAACCGCTTCGAGACGATGATGATCCTCGCGTTCCTGAACCGCGAGCTGTGTGAGCTCGGCAATTTCGCGGACGTCCTGCGCTACCGGCCGTCGGTGAACGCCAACGTCGCCGAGGTCGAGGATTTCTACCGGGTGACTGAAGAACGCGATCACGTGTTCCTTGAAAAGGCGTTCGCCAAGATGGACGCCGAGAAGACCGACGTCGCGGTTCTTATCACCGGCGGCTACCACACGCCGCACGTCAAAGAACTCATGAAGGCGCACGGCGTCTCCTACGCGGTCGTCACGCCGAACGTCACCGAAGAGACCAATCTCCGCCGGTACGAAGAAATCCTGCTCGGCCAGCTCGGTTCCGACAACCCTCTCGTGAAAGAGCGCCGGTACGCGGCTACCGAACGCAACACCGCCGACGGCCTTCAGATCAAGAAGGCGATGATTCGCGTCAATTCTCCGATCCCGTCGATCTCGCAGGAGCTCACGCGAGGCTCGGCGCTTCCTCTCTCCAAAAAAACCGCAGATGAATCGCAGTACGCGACCGCCGCCGCGCGCATGGCCAGCCTCGAAGCGCGCCGGGAAGCCGGGAAGGCGACCGTCGGATCGTCCCCAGAACCCGCCGTTTCGCGGGCGGCCGAGACCGTGGTTTCCGGCGCGCGCATCGCCGAAGCGCCCTATCTCCGCAATCTTCTAGAAGGCGTCGGAGAACGCACTCCGGACTGGGCGCGCATGCAGCTCATCTCTGCCATCTTCATCGAAACGGACCAGCCGTCCGTCCCTTTGCGCGACATTCTTGGAAAGGCGTACGAGCGTCTCCGGGCGCGGGGCCTCGACGTCGCCGACAATGACCAAAAGACCATCGAAATCCTGAACCGTCTCGTCGACCTTGGGCTTCTGCGCCGCGACAACAACAATTTCAGTCTCGCCGCCTCGAAGCGCCTCCTTGCCGTGAAGATGAACCACGTGCAGTTCATCCGCTCGGAGCTTTCCGCGGCCGTGGCCGGCGTCGCTGCTCAGCGATCCGGCGCCGACGGCGTCCTGACCGATCTCATCCGGGACTACGCGCGCATCACCGCTCTTTGGTACCGCGCGCCAATTGAAAGCCGTTACCCCTTCCTGAAGGCCGTCTCTTTCCTCGATCAAGCGGAACGGGAGCTTCTGGGAGGGTTCGTGGCCGCGCGCACCGAACTGAACGTCTTGCCGCTCGGCGACGCAATCATGCTGAATACGCTCAAGGAACCGCCGACTGACTGGCTCGAGCGCAACGCCCCGAACTTGAAGGGCCGCACGATTTATTACGTTTCTCCCGAAACGTGGCTTGTCGAGGGCGGTCTGGGTCCCGTGGGCCAGTATCACAGCGTGTGGATGAAGCGCCTCGTACGCGACGCGGCCAACGTCGTGACGATCGAGCCCTACTATCCGTTCAAGCTGGCGCGCAATCGCGAGACCGGCCGCAACGAACTCGTTCCGAACGATTATACGAAGCTTCCCGTGCCGGCCGAAGGCCTAGCCGTGGCGTACGAATTCGACGTCCAAGTGCGCGGCGAGATGATCAAGGCCCAGGTCTATAAAGGAAAGAACAAGTTCGGCATCGAAACGTACTTCATCAAGGACACCCCGGAAAAAATCACGCGTCTCATGTACCGCTACGGACAGTACGGCACCGGCAGCTGGGAAGAATTTTGCGAATTTCTGTCGCGGGCCACCGAGCAGCTCCAGCAGATTCTGGAGACGGAAAAGCAGGCGAAAGAAGGCGCCGCCTATAAGCCGGCGGTCATTTCGCTCAACGATGGCCAGCTCGGACTTTTCCCCGCGTACAAGCGCCAGTCGGACGAATCGAAGGACCCGCGCCGCCACGCCCTCAGCAAGGCGCTCGTCTGGTTCGTGACGCACACCTACCGCAACCGCGGCATCTTTGGTTTCGCGAACGGCTCGAGCTTCCTTTTGGGCGCGGGAGTCCCGCAGAAAATGATGCCGTACTTCCGCCGCATCGACACCTACGACGCGACGAGCGGCGGCCGGCGTATGGCCGACGGCACGAGCGCGGTCAGCGACACGCACGGCGTCGAGGTCGCTCCGATCGACCCTCAGATCGTCGGTTATTCGATCACCAACGGCGACGACCGCGACCAGACCGGCGAAGTCTTCATTCGTATCCTCCGCGAACTTTTCCCCGACGCCGACATCGACCGCCCGACGCCCGCGCAGGTCCTGGCCGTGAAGCTTGAGGCCAAAACGCGTCTCAAGACGAATCCGGTTCTCGTGGGACTCAACCCCGAGATCGCGAACATCGATCCCGCCCGTCCCGTCATCGGTTACTACGGACGCCTCGTCGAAGAAAAGGCCGGCCGCGAACGCGCGTTCACCGATTCCAACTTGCGCGAGCTCGTGAAAATGGGCGTCACCGTGATCCATGCGGGTAAAGTTCAGGGGCACACGCAGGCGATGCACGATGAGCTGGTGGCGCTCGCCGCCGAGATCAACGAAGCGGGCCCCGGCAAGCTGATCATCCTCACCGGTTACAGCACTCCAGAAAAGGTCGCAATGCTTGCGGCCACCGATTTCCAGATTCAGGATTCCGACCGCGGCACCGAAGCGGCCGGCTTCACCGAATCGAACATCAACCGCGTCGGAGGCATGATGGGCGCGGCGACCGGCATCGAAGGCATCCAGCAGCAGCAGGGCATCCTCGTCAACCGCGAGAAGCCCGGCGAAGGCAACACGATCGTTCCGTCCGCCGACACGCCCGAAGCGTGGCTCGAGCGCTATCGCTGGTTCGTAGACGCGTACGCGTCCGACGTAAACGCGGTGGCGCAAAACATGGCGATGGCGGTGCCGATGTCGATGATGCTCGACGCGTCGCTTACGTCCGCCGAATACCTCCGCCAGTTCTCGCACGGTCTCGACCGCAAAGAGAATCCGCTCGCCGTGCTCGAAGCCTTCCTCTCCGGGGACGCCGAAGTCCGCGACGCGCTCACGAACGAATGGCTCCGTAAAAATCTCGTGCAGGCGCTGGATGCGGCTGGCACCTCCCGTATTCCGGATTCCAACGAGCGGCTTCGCACCTACGTCGTGGAAATGAAGGGCCGCACGTTCCTTCTCAGCGTCGACATGCAGACGAGAAACGCTTTCGACGAAGAGACCCGGGGCAACCTGCAGCCGGCCGCTCTCGGCGTTTTCCTCAACAAGATCGGCGCCTCCGCGAACGTCGAGGTTCGCGACGTCCGGACGAACGCCGTATACGACCGGTACGAGTCCGCGGCCCTGCGCGAACGCGGACTGGGCGTGATCGTCCGCGGCCCCGGCGTCCAGCTTCTCGAAATCACGAATTCCGGCGCCCGCATGGCGACGCCTTACGCCCAATTCGCGATGGAGTCGCTCGGCCGCCTCGAAGAAACGTTGAAGGAATGGCTCGACAAGCTTCAGCCCACCGACCTCGCCGCCGCGCGGGTTTCGCTTACGGACACCGTCCAGCGTCCGGCCGACATTGCCGTTGCGATCGAAGAGCTGCGCGCCGCCCTCGAGAACATCGTGGTGCTCGCCGCCGACGGGACGCCGATCGAGGTCTTGAGGCTGGCGTTCGACCGCGTGGACGCGAAGCTTAGACTCGTGAATTCGATCTACCGCGCCACTCTGACTCCCGAGATTCAGCGAATGAGCACCGCGATCGCCGGCACCAACGAAGAGCTCGAAGCCGACGTCGAGCGTCTGCGTCTGGCCATCGACGCCACGCGTTCGCTCGAAGAGGAACTGAAAATCCCGTTCGCCGAACGCCGGACCTTCCAGGGGAACGCCGAATTCCAGAAGGCGCTCGCTTACGCGGTGGACATGGCGTTCTCGCCCTTCTTCATGCAGCGCAACCCGTCGCGGCCGCGCGCCCCGTCGGACGTGCAAATCGAACCTGCGCGCTCCCTGGCCGCCGCCGCCGCGGCAGCGACCGGCGAATTGGCCGATATCGAAGGCGCGAAGGCCGCTCTTTTCCAGACCCTTTACAAACTCGATCCCTACGGAGCCGGTTCCGGCGCGCGCGCGGCCGCGTTCGTCTTGCCGGTGCTCACCGACGTTCGCTCCGCCGTCGAACGCGCGATCGAATCCGCCGCGGGCGGGACCGGTTGGCGCCAGATGCCGGACCTCGCGAACATCTCGGACCGCATGGATTACGACCCCGCGTACGCCGCGGCCCTCCGGGTGTCGAACCCGCTGACCGCTCTAATCGCTGAACTTTTCCTCCAGTCTCTGCGCGTGAGCGAGGCCATGGACGCCATCGACGCTGATCCCGCGAATTTCAAACCCGAATTGGTGACCGCCGTCGCCGCGAAGCTTCGCGCGAGCCCCGTTTTTGCCGACAAGCTGCGCCAGATCGTCCACGTGCTGGGCGTCCAAGACGAGTACATACAGGCGATCGGTCTGGCGGAAACCTATCTCGACCGCGCGCTCCAGGCGGCTACCGGTGCGCGGATGGCCCCGGCCGAAAGCCGCATCGCCGATTCGTATGTCCCTGGCATCGACGACAACGTCGTTCGCGTCAAATCCGTAAAAACCGTCGCCGTCGTCGGCCAAGCCGTGCGCACGGCCGGCTCGTACGAGACCGACCGCCCCGAGCTCGTCCATGCGACGAACATCGCCGCGCAGCGCGTGATGAAATGGAAGCACGATCTCGGCTCGAGGAATTCCTTCACGAAAGACCAGGGCGATGGCGAGACCACGTTCTGGCTGCGCGAATATTACAACCACGGCCTCAAGAACCTGAAAGGCGAGATCGTCATCGGCGAAGGCGAACGCGACGAAGCGCCCATGCTTTTCATTGGCGAGCGCGTCGGCGGCGGCTTCACGAGCCCTTCCGAAGAGCCGGAGACCGACATCGCAATCGATGTGCTCGAGCTCACGAACGGCATCGTCCGCGAGGCGATCCAGGGCAGCGTCTCGATCGCCGCCTACGCGCCGCGCGGCGGTCTCATGAACGCGCCGGACCTTTACATCTCGAAGTGGGTCGTTGGTCCGCAGGCCAAGGGCGCTGGCGTCAGCGTCGAGAAAAAGACCGCCGACAACCTGAACGCGATCGCCACGAAGACTGGTAAACCCGTTTCGGCCCTTAAGGGTGGCATTCTTTTCCGTCCGCGTCACATCCGCCGCGTGATCGAGCTTCTCGAGGGCGGGATCGACGTCGGCGGCGACTCTGGCCTTCTCGACCTCGTCGCCAAATTCAAGGCTTCGCAGGCCTCCCGCGATCTACCGCCCTCGCCGGCCAACGAGGAGCTGATCAGAAAGACGCAGGATGATCTCGACCGCGCGTTCAAGGCGCTCGACAAACGCGTCAAGGACGTCGGCATCCTGCGTGTGGGCAACCTCTTCCTCCTCGCCGACGGCGACCTGACTCCCACGCTCGCGCTTGCGAGTAGCGACGACTTCGCGATGCATCTCGACTTCATGACCGGTGCCGGTGGAGCTCCCGAGGGCGTGCTCACGGCGACGCTCGTGAAGGCCATCGACGGCGAAATGAGCGCGCGCCTAGTCTCGGCGGAACGCCTCAGCGAAAAAGCCGCCCACTCCGACCTCGACCGCGACGGCGCGGAATTCTCCGATTACGAACGCGAACGCCTCGAGAAGTTCGGTTTCGCGAACCCGAACGCCGAACACGCGCCCGACGCCCGCACCTGGGATTCGGTCCTTACGCACAACGGTCTCGTACCGGCCGAGGACTTTGCCACCATCGCCAGCGCCGTGAAGAACAATCCGTGGGTCCCGGGCCTCGCCGCGCCTTCGTTCGACCCGGTCAGCGGCGATCTCACGGTGAACGTCGTGCGCGCCGGTTCCTCTGGCGAGATCAAGGTTTTCAAGGTGGTCTACGAGACTGTGGTGCAGGAATTGCGCCGTCAAATCAACATTCTCGAGATCATCCTTAGAGGCTCCGAGGACCGGCAGGCCGGCGAGCACGAAAGTGCGGCCCTCGAAGTGGCGGGAGCTTATTATCGCCTCGGCCGCATTCTCGCGGTCTACCAGCGTTACGATGAAGCCATCGCTGCGTTTGAAGCGGCGAGATACTACGACCCTTCTCGCGCCAATTATTTCCGGGCCGGCGAAGCGCACGCGCGCGGCCTGCGTTCGCTGATTTTCGGCTTGGACGCCGAAGGCCGCACGGCCGAAGACTTCCTCGAATCCGCCGCCGCTTCGTTCGCACGTTCGCTCGAGCTCAGCCAGGACGCCCGCGACCCGCACCTGCGGACGCTCGAGACGCTCGTCGACCTCTACGAATTCCTCGGCGACCAGGCCCGCAAGGCGAAGAATTACGATCTTGCCCGCTCGTTGTACGAAAAGCGGCTCGAGAAGAATCCGGACGGCGACGGCATCCGCGAAAAGATGAAAGAGTTGCCGATGGGCGCCCGCATCGCCCTCCCCGCACAGTCCGCTTCCTACACCTCCACTTATAACGCCGCCCAAGCCTACATGACCTCGGTCGGTCAGACCCTCACGCAGACGCTCGGCGTGCCGGCCGATTCCAGCGCGGTCTCCGATAGCGCGCTTAAGACAATCAACCGCCATCCGCTCGTCGGCACGCTCCAAAAAGCCGATCCGCTACGCCTGAACGCCGACTTCCTGAGCACTCCGGACGCCGGCCCCTACCGCCAGAAGGCCGAAGACTCCGTCGCCTCCGGCGAATTCGTGAAACTCATGCTCTGGGGCGGCCAGGCCACGCGCGCGGCTTCGATCCTGGGCGGCGGCGCCAAGTCGCTCTTTACGCTGCGCAACTTCGCTTCGCTCGATCTCGACCTAATTCCGCTTGCCGACTACGGCGGCAAGGACGCGGCCGAGAACCAGCTGGTCAAGGATGAGCTCAAAGCGTTCCAAAAACAGGCTCAAGCCGCCGCCGCGAACCTCGATCCTCTCGAACAGTACCTGCTCGATCTGTCCCTGGGCGCGCACGAAGTCATCCAGTACCGCGCCGAACTGGAAAAACTCGCCCAGAAGCGCGGCGTCGACGCCGAAGCATTCGTGAAGGCCAACGGAAAGCTCGTTGTTAGCATCAACAGCGAAGCCGGCCCCGACATCGTCGACGAGTGGATCGACAACAACTTCTTCGGATTCGACCGCAAGAACGTGCTGTTCTTGCAGGCCAACGTGTTCCCGACCTTCGTGCGCAACGACAAGGGCGAGTTCGTTCCGATGGACGCCGCGTTCGCCCAGGCCAACGGCCTGACGGCCCCGGTCCGCCACGTGTTCGGCCACGGCATCATTGCCAGCGACCTGAACGCCGCCGGTACCAGCTTCACGATCGACGACGCGGGCCAAGTCGCCGTCGAGAGCGTCTCACCCTACCAGTACATGAGCGCGCGCGGTGGCAAGGTCATCTCCAACGCCAATATCGACGACAACCCCCAGCTGACGCCCGAAGCGCTGCCGGTAGACCGTCTGGCGCTCTTGCTCTACATGAAGGACAAATTCCAGAAGGACACGATCTTCGAAGGACTCCTCAACGCCACCGGCCAAAAGGGCGGATCGGCCGCCACGCAGGACGGCTCACGCGACTTCACCGCCGAAGGCCCGGCCTTGGCCGACTCGGACGCCGCCACCCAGGCGTTCACCGGCCAGAACCCGTTCCTCAACCGCATGCTCACGTTCACGTTCATCGCCTCACAGATGAAGCCCGACACCACGCCGATGACGCTGACCAAGAAGACGCACTCCAATGGCTTCGCGTTCTACTACCCCGAGTACTACTTCACCGACATGTTCACCGCGCGCACCGACTCCAAGTCCTTCCAGCAGGAGGGCGTGGTGATCAATGCGTTCAAGGCTCCTGTCAACGTCGCCTGGGGCGTCCTTAAGAGCAAAATCCCCGGAACCGGCCCCATGATGCTCGATCAGCACAAGGACGCGGAGTTCCGCGACGTGGCCGCCCGCGTGCAGGCTTCGAAGGCGTCCGGTGCGCGTATACCTACCGAAGTCGAAGCGCCGATCCTTTTCTCCTCAGCGGATCCCGAATTCAAGCTGCTCGCGTTCGCGTTTGCTGCGAAGAACGCGCCCGCGCTTCTCAAGGATGCTCGCGTCGTTCGCGCGATGGCTGATCCGGCCGCGCCGCTCGCGCTCGAGATCCTCATCGGAGACGACACGCTCCGCGAAGCGCTCGCCCGTGAAGGCAAAATCTCCATTTCGAACGACCCCGCCGACGCGTTCGCCCGGGCCGCCGTGGTGCGCGTCCTGAACGACTGGTCGTTCTCAGGCTCACTCGAGACCGACTTAGCGGAAGCTATGCGCCGGGCCGCGCTGCCGGAAAACGGTGGCCAAGATTACGAGACCGTCGCTGGGAACATCCGCGGCGTCTTCGGCGCCCGCATGGCCGCTACCCCCACCGATTACGTCTATGAGGCGGACCCGGAGACAGGCATCACCCGGTTGCTCCAGATCCTCGAGGAAAGTCGCATGAAGACCGACGAAGCTGAACGCGAGATCCGGCGTACGCTCGCAGGCAAAGAGCGCTTCGATGCGAAAGTCGCGGTCATCGAAAACAAAACTTACGTCGCCCTGCGCGTGCCGTCCGAACGCAAAGCGTACGTGCTGGTTTTGAACCCCGGTGCCTCGGACGGCTCCCGCGTCGCGTTCGTGCGGCCGCAGGGGAGCGACATCTCCGCGTCTTCCATCCCCGGCGGTGAGGAGGGAGCGAAAGCGTTCTCCTTGGCGATTGCTCCGGGTACGCTCCGCAACCCGGAGGCCAAGCCCTATCTAGTTTCTTCCAGCGATTCCAGCAAACAGACCGTCATCGTCCGCCTCGACACCGGAAGCCTCGCGTATTCCGGAAATGTGCTCGGCGCCGCCAAGTACATGGTGAGCAAGGACATCGTCGTTCTTAAGCCCGCCGCGGCGACCCCCGCTCCGTCCGGTTCCGCTATTGCCGGCGCGCGCCTGCCTTCGCGTACGCTCACGCTCCGTCAGGTGAACGCATTCCGCGTCGAAAGCGGGTTGCACACCGAAATCGGCGCGCAGCCCCCGTTCCAAGCGGTCGCCCCCGAACGCATCGGGCGCTTCGGCGAGATCATGCGCCAGAACCGCGTCATGGTGGGCGTGGACAACGCCGCGCTCGTTGCCGAGACACGCCGGCAGAGCCCCGAAGCCGTAATCTTCCTCCATCTTCAGAAATCCGACCTCGAGGCCGTCCGCCGCGGCGTGGAAGCCGGCGCCAACGTGGTGGTCCTCCCCGATGCGACGCCCGAGCGCGTCGACGCGATTCGCACGGATACGGTCGCTTCGCGCGCGGTCCTATTCTCGACCGTCGACGACACCGCTCCGGACGTGAAGGCCGCACTCGACGCCGCGCTGCGTTCCGGCACCGAAGGCGTCCTTCTCAAACGCTTCGACCGCGTCGAGCAAGCTCTCGTCGCTGCGGGTTATCCTTTGACGCGCTTGCGCTCGGAGTATCCCGCTCTTCTCATCGGCGCGGCCGGCGGTATTTTCGAAAACCGCGTGGCCCAAGTGCTCGGGCGTCCCGAGCGGCTCATCGCGTTCGTCGGTATCAATCAAACCGAGCCGGACGCGTTCGAGGACCAGGTTTTGAATTACGCCGACGCGGTCCGCACCGTGATCCGCACGCGCGGTTCGGTCGCCGAGTACCGTCCCGACAGCGAACGTTTCGGGAGGTTCGAAGAGTTCCTCGAGCGCCTTCGCTCGCTCGGCGTGCCGCCAGCCGAGGTGGAAGCGTACGCCCGTCCGTTCGGTCCGCTCGGCGCCTTCGCCGTCGTGACCCGCACCGGCCTGCGACGTCCCGACGGCACGCGGATCCGGTTCGCGGCCGTTCGCGGCGCATTGGAAGACGCTCTCTCTATTTTCCGGATCGTGAGCCGCCCCGGCGAGACTGCCCGGATCGAGCCGCTCTCCTTCGCGGGTTCGCCGAACGTCCCCGTGGCCACCGTGTTCCAGGCGCTGGGCCGCGAAGCCGTCGAGATTTACCGCGATCCGTTCGACGCGAGCCGTTTGCGCCTTTCCGTGAACGAGGGTGCCGGACGGACTTCGGTTTACGCGCTGACGGGCGAAGGCTCGCTCGAGCGCCTCCCCGAAGCCGCGCGCATCGTTGAGGGTCTGACTCTTGCCGGTCTCACGGCAGAGGGCGCGTCGAATCCGCTCGCGCTCTTCGCGCGCGCCGACGCCGCTTTGGAATTCTTGAACACGCTTCCGCGCCTGGACGCTTCCCTGGCCGGTGCCCTCGTCGACGAAATCCGCGCGCGTGCCGCCTCCGACCCCCGCGTTCTCTCGCACCTTGAAAGCTACGTCACGGCTCTCGAAACCGCGCTTCGCCCCGCCGAGAACGAAATCGAGGCCCACCTTCGAACTTACGGCCAAGCACTCTCACTCCCTGCGAGTGAGCTGGGCGAGCGCCTTTCCGTGCGACGCAATCAGTTCACGAGCCCCGCTTACCGCGCGCTGAACGAAGAAATCGCCCCTTCGGGAACGACGCGTGCGTTCCTTCTTTCCCAGCTCCGCGACGCTGTCCTTACCGCGCGCCGCACCGTCGCCGAGCGTGTTCCCGAGCGCCCCGCCGGAGCGCGTCTGGCGATCGCGGACATCCGTCAGGCCGGCACCCGCATCGCGGCCCACCTCGACGACTTGAAGCCCGGCGATCCCGCTCTCGTTTCGTACGCGTCAACCGCTCCGCGCCTCGGCGTTCCCGTCGCTCTTCCGCTCTTGGTCTACGGTATCTCGCTTGACGAGCGGGGAGCCGTCTCGGTCAGCACCGTCGAAGTGACTACGCCCGCCGAACTCGCGGCCGTCCAGAATCCGGGCGTCACGCCCGAAACGCTCGCGCGCTTCGCTCGCACAGCCGACGAAACCCGGCGCTTCGAAAGCCGCACCGCGCTCGTCGGCGAAGTCCGCGAAGAGCTTCGCGCGCTTCGCACCGGCGTCGAGACGCCCGTCCCGACCGCGTCCGTCCCGACGGCCGCTCCCGAAATCGCCGACACCCGCACGCTTCTTTCCCGGTTCCTCGACGCGATCCCGTCGCTCGGCAAACTCGTTTTCTGGATGCGCTCGAACTGGTCGATCTACGGCGTCTCGGGCGCGGCGGTCGATCCGTCCATTCTCGGTGCGGCGCCCCAGACCACGTACGTCGTCGGCATGCCGTACGCAGCCGTGTTCGACGAGAACGGCTATGACATGACCGTCGATTTCCAGGAAGGCGCGCGCGTCAACGCAGCCAAACTCGAACGCGCCGGTTTCCAGGGCACCCTCATGATCGCGATCACGCACCGCGGCGATCCGCTCGCCAGGCAGGCCCGCGAACTCGCCGAAGCGAAACTCGCAGCGCACGAACAGGCGCTCGCCGGCAAAGTCCGTTTCACTCTCGTTGAGCTTTCGAAGGAAGAGAAACTCGCCGACGGCCTCGACGCCGCGCTCGCGAGCCGTTTCCCCGAGATGAAACGCAGTGGCATGTCGATCGGCCTCGCGGTTAACTCCGAATCGCCCGAGAACGTTGCCGCCGAAATGGCGACCGTCTCCGCCGATCTCCAGAAGCTGAAGGCTCAAGGCCGACTCAACGTCTTCGCGGTCCAGCGCCCCGGCGCCAACGAAACCATCTCTTTCGCCGGCGTCCTCGTCGTCGCTACACTCAACGCCGCCGGCCTCGATCTTTCGAACTATCCCGAACTCGCTCCGTATCTCAAGAAGACGGATTCGGGTTACGGCTTCGTGATCGTCCTCGTGAAGCCCCAGCCGCTCACGGCCGATCTCGAGATCCTCCTCCTCTCCAAACGCGCCACCGACAGCGCCGCGTAATCCGGCGGCCTTCCGCCTGCCCCGGGAACTTCCACCTTTACCTCCCACGGGTTTTTTGCTTATAATGAACCTTCTTTTCCGGGGTTCGTAAGGCTATCTTTTTCGTCGGAGCGCGCTTGATCAATCGTTACACCCTGCCCGAAATGGGCAGAATCTGGACCGAAGAAAACCGCTTTCAGGTGATGTTGGAGGTTGAAATCGCAGCCTGCGAAGCGATGGCGGAGCTTAACCTGATCCCGAAAGCCGCCGCGGTTAAGATCCGGAAGAAAGCCCGATTCAAAGTATCGGAAATCCATGAATTTGAAAGGGTTACGAAGCACGACGTAACCGCTTTCCTCAAGTCCGTCGGTAAATCCGTGGGGCCCGAAGCGCGCTTCATCCACAAAGGCCTTACCTCAAGCGACGTCCTCGACACCGCGCTTTCTCTCCAGATCCGCGAAGGGCTGGATCTTCTGATCGGCTCGGTCGAAGAGCTGATTCAAAAGCTTCGCCGCCTCGCCTTGGCCTACCGGGACACCCCGATGATGGGCCGCTCCCACGGCGTCCACGCCGAACCCGTGACGCTCGGCCTCAAACTTCTCCTTTTCCACGAGGAATTTAAACGCAACCTGCTGCGCCTTGAAATGGCGCGAAACGTGATCTCGGTCGGAAAGATTTCGGGCGCGGTCGGCACGTACGCGAACATCGATCCCCAGGTTGAAAAGCGCGCGATGAAGCGGCTCAATCTGGCAGTAGCGTCGGTGTCCACGCAGGTCCTCCAGCGCGACCGCCACGCCGAGGTCCTGACCGCGATCGCGATCCTCGGCGGCTCGCTCGAAAAATTCACGACCGAAGTGCGCCATCTCCAAAAGACGGAAACCCTCGAGCTCGAAGAGCCGTTCTCGGAAGGACAGACCGGCTCGAGCGCGATGCCGCACAAGCGCAATCCCGTAAACTGCGAACGCGTCTCGGGTCTTGCGCGCGTGCTACGCGGAAACGCGCTCGCCGCTCTCGAAAACATCGCGCTCTGGCACGAGCGCGACATCACGCACTCTTCGGTCGAACGCGTGATCCTGCCGGACTCGTTCATCCTCGCGCACTTCATGACCCGCGAGACGATCGCGATCGTCGCCGGGCTCCACGTGTACCCCGAGAACATGCTCGAGAACGTCTGGAAGACGCGCGGCCTCATCTTCTCCCAACGCGTCCTTCTCGCCCTCATCGACAAGGGCCTCTCGCGCGACGAAGCCTATAAGATCGTCCAAAAATACAGCATGCTCGTCTGGCGCGACAAATCGCTCAATCTGAAGGACGTGCTTTCCGAAGAGCCCGAGGTCAGCTCGCGTTTCTCGACCGGTGAACTCGATGGCCTCTTCGGCCTCGAGTATCATCTCAAGCACGTCCGCACCATCTTCAACCGTACGCTCGGGAGGCAAAAATGAAGGCCAAGGTCTATGTGACCCTCAAGAAATCCGTCCTCGACCCGCAGGGGAAAGTCGTCCAGCAGGCGCTCGAGTCGTTGGGTTTCTCCGGCGTCTCGGACGTGCGTATGGGCAAATACATCGAGCTCGATCTCGGCGCCGTGGACCGCGCGAAGGCCGAAGAGCGCGTGAAGTCGATGTGCGAGAAGCTTCTCGCGAACACCGTGATCGAAGAGTACCGCTACGAATTGAATTAAAGGAACAGCATGCGTTTCGGCGTCGTCGTTTTCCCCGGATCGAACTGCGACCACGATTGCCTGCACGTCGTCAAAGACGTGCTCGGCCAGCCGGCGGAGTTCGTCTGGCACAAGGATCCCGACCTCTCGAAGATCGACTGCGTGGTCCTGCCGGGCGGCTTCAGCTACGGCGATTACCTGCGCACGGGCGCGATCGCCCGTTTTTCGCCCGTGATGGATGCGGTCAAGAAACACGCCGAAAAAGGCCGCCCCGTGATCGGCATCTGCAACGGCTTTCAGATCCTTCTTGAAGCGGGTCTTCTGCCGGGCGCGATGCTCCGGAACGAATCCCTCAAATTCGTCTGCAAATTCGTGACGCTGAAAGTGGATTCCACTCACTCGCCATTCATGAAACATCTCAAGAAGGACCAGCGGCTTTCGATCCCCGTCGCGCACGGCGAGGGGAACTACTACGCGGACGACGCGACCCTCAAAAAACTGAACGAAAACGACCAGGTCCTCCTCCGCTACGTCGACAACCCGAACGGCTCGCGCGAGGACATCGCGGGAATCACGAACGAAGCGCGTAACGTGTTTGGCCTCATGCCACATCCCGAACGCGCCTCCGAAAAGGAGCTCGGCTCCACCGACGGCCTGGCGATATTCCAATCCATCTTGGAGGCCGTGTGACCCCCCAGGCCGTCGAGATCACCCCGGACCTAATCCAGAAACACGGCATCACGCCTTCCGAGTACGAGGAGATTAAGAGCATCCTCGGCCGCGAGCCGAACGTCACGGAGCTCGGCATTTTCTCCGTCATGTGGAGCGAGCACTGCTCCTATAAAAATTCCAAGAACGTCCTCAAGCTCCTTCCGAAGGACGGCCGCCGCATGCTCGTGAAGGCGGGAGAGGAGAACGCGGGCGTCGTCGACATCGGCGACGGCTGGGTGATCGCGTTCAAAGTCGAATCGCACAACCACCCGTCGGCGATCGAGCCGTTCCAGGGCGCCGCGACCGGCGTGGGTGGCATCCTGCGCGACATCTTCACGATGGGCGCGCGCCCGATCATGTGCATGAACTCGCTGCGCTTCGGCAAAATCGAAGAACCCGCCGTTAAACGCCTTCTCACCGGCGTGGTCGCGGGCATCGCGCACTACGGCAACTGCATGGGCATCCCGACGACCGGCGGCGAAGTGTATTTCGACGAATCCTACGAAGGCAATCCGCTCGTGAACGCGTTCGCGCTCGGCCTCGCCCGCAAGGAAGAGATCGTGAAGGCGAAGGCCGAAGGCATTGGCAACCCGGTTTTCTATCTCGGCGCCGCGACCGGTCGCGACGGCATGGGCGGCGCCGCGTTCGCCTCGAAGGATCTCTCCGCGGAATCCGAGAAGGACCGTCCGGCGGTCCAGGTCGGCGACCCGTTCCTCCAAAAGCTTCTCTTAGAAGCCGTGCTTGAGCTCCTCAAATCCGGCTGCGTCGTGGGCATCCAGGACATGGGTGCGGCCGGCCTCACGTGCTCGACCTGCGAGACCGCCTCGCGCGGCGGCATGGGTATCGAGATCGACGTCGCGAAAGTTCCCCAGCGTGAGACCGGCATGATCCCATACGAGATCATGCTCTCGGAATCCCAGGAACGCATGCTCGTCATCATCCAGAAGGGCCGCGAAGACGAAGCTAAGCGTATCTTCAAAAAGTGGGACCTCCACGCCGAGGAGATCGGTTTCGTGACCGGCGACGGCATCATGCGCGTGAAGGAAGGCGGCGTTACGGTCGTCGAGATTCCGGCCAAGCGCCTAGCCGACGACGCGCCGGTGTACACGCGCGAAGAACGCGAGCCCGCGTACTATAAGGAAAAGAAAACGTTCGATCCGAAGACGCTGCTCGCGAAGACCGGGGACTTGAACGCCGCGCTCCTCAAGCTCCTCGATTCCCCGACGATCGCCTCCAAGGAATGGGTCTACGAACAGTACGACCACATGGTGCGCACGAACACGGTCGTCCTTCCGGGCTCAGACGCCTCCGTGATCCGCGTGAAGGGAACCGACAAGTATATCGCCGTTTCGCTCGACTGCAATTCGACCTACTGCTACCTCGATCCGTATCTCGGCGGCAAAATCGCCGTCGCTGAATCCGCGCGCAACGTCGCCTGCTCGGGCGCCGCGCCGCTTTCGGTCACGAATTGCCTCAACTTCGGTAACCCGCACAATCCGGAAATTTTCTGGCAGCTCAAGCGTTCGGTCGAGGGCATGCGGGACGCGTGCGTTGCGTTCGCGACGCCGGTTTCGGGCGGCAACGTCTCGCTCTACAACCAGAACCCGAAGGGCGCGGTCGATCCGACTCCCACCATCGGCATGGTCGGCCTCCTGGAAGGGCGCGAGCCCGTGACATCCCACTTCAAGGACGCTGGAGATGTGATCCTGCTCCTGGGTGACACCCACGAGGAGCTCGGTGGTTCGGAATTCCTCAAAGTTCTTTTCGGCGTGAAGGCGGGCCCTGTGCCGCGGCTGGATCTCGGCGAGGCAAAGCACCTTCTGGACGCCATCCTCTCGACCGCCGCCGAGGGGCTCCTCAAGTCCGCCCACGACTGCTCGGAAGGCGGTCTCGCCGTCGCGCTTGCCGAAAGCTGTATCTCATTTAAGGGAAAAGAGATCGGAGCAACGGTCGACCTCCCTCAGGGCTCCCTCACGCCGCAGGCGCTTCTTTTCGGCGAATCGCAGTCGCGGGTGGTCGTTTCCGTGGACGCCGCGCGTGCTAAGAGGGCGCTTGAGGTGATAGAATCTAAGGGCGTTCCGGTCCGCGAGATCGGGCGCGTGGGCGGAGAATCGCTCGCGATCAACGGCCTCGTCAAAGCGCCGCTTAAAGTCCTTTCGCACGCCTGGCGCACGTCGATCCACCGCCGCATGGGGTCCGCTTCGTAAGCTTTCGTAAGTCTATAGAAGGGAAGGTCGGGATGTCGGGCGAATTGAAGGACAAATGCGGCGTATTCGGAATTTTCGGGCATAAAGACGCCGCGTACCTGACGTACCTGGGTATCTACGCGCTCCAGCACCGCGGCGAAGAATCCGCCGGCATCGTGGTTACGGACGGCGAGCGCATGTCGTCGCACCGCGCGATGGGCCATGTGCAGGACGTCTTCTCGAGCGAATGCCTCGACAAGCTGAAGGGCCACCGCGCCATCGGCCACGTCCGTTACTCTACGACCGGTTCCTCGAATTTGAAGAACGCCCAGCCGATCCTCGTCGACTACTCGCGCGGCGAAGTCGCGATCGCGCACAACGGAAATCTCGTCAACGCCGACATCCTCCGTTCCGAGCTCGAGGCCTACGGCTCGATCTTCCAGACGACGACCGACAGCGAGATCATCATCCATTTGATGGCCAAGCCCGCGCTCCGCAACGTCGAAGAAGGCATCGCGGACGCCCTCTCCCGCGTGCGCGGCGCCTACTCGCTCGTTTTCCTGACGCACAACATGCTCGTGGCCGCGCGCGATCCTCAAGGGTTCCGCCCTCTCTGGCTCGGCAAGCTCGGGGACGCGTGGGTCGTGGCGTCCGAAACCTGCGCCTTCGACATCATGGACGCCGAGCACGTGCGCGAGATCGAACCCGGCGAGATCGTCTACATCACCGACAAGGGCGTGCGCTCGCAGATGATCGTCGCCGACGACCACGATCTTTTCCCTGAGAAGAAGAAGATCGCCCACTGCATCTTCGAGCACGTCTATTTCGCGCGTCCGGATTCCAAGATTTTCACCGAAAGCGTCCACGAAGTGCGCAAGCGTTTCGGCCGCCAGCTCGCCCTCGAGCATCCGGTCGACGCCGACATCGTGATCCCGGTGCCCGACTCGGGCAACTCCGCCGCGCTCGGCTTCTCTCAGCAGTCGGGCATCCCTCTCGAGGCGGGGATCATCCGCAATCACTACGTCGGCCGCACGTTCATCCAGCCGAGCCAGGGCATGCGCGATTTCAAGGTGAAGGTGAAGTTCAACCTCGTCCGCGAAGTGCTGAAAGGCAAGCGCGTCATCGTCGTCGACGACTCGATCGTGCGCGGAACCACCTCGCGGATGCGCGTGCGCAGCCTCCGGCAGGCCGGCGCCAAGGAAATCCATCTCCGGATTTCCTGCCCGCCGCACAAGTACGCGTGCGCGTACGGCATCGACTTCCCGACCCGCGAGGAACTCATCGCCAACAAGTACAACGACGAGGAGATCCGCAAGTACTTCGACTGCGACTCCGTCGGCTACCTTTCGCTCGAGGGGATGCTCGCGTCCGTGAGCCTTCCGAAGGAAAACTACTGCACCGCCTGCTGGAGCGGGGAGTACCCGATCCCGTTCGAAGGCGTCGGCAAATACCACACGGAGAAATCCGAGAACGCAAAATTAGGGAGCGGCGAAAGAATCACGCATGCCCACAAAACGTAAAAGCTTAAGCTACAAGAAGTGCGGCGTCGACATCGACAAGGCGAACGATTTCATCGAGAGCATCAAACCCTACGCGAGGGCCACGCGGCGTCCCGAAGTGGTCGCCGGCATCGGCGGATTCGGTGCGCTCTGCCGCATTCCGAAGAAATATAAAAAGCCGATCCTCGTCACTTCGACCGACGGCGTCGGCACGAAGCTTAAATTGGCCCAGCTCACCGGCCTGTACGAAGGCATCGGTGTCGATCTCGTGGCGATGAACGTGAACGACATCCTCTGCCTGGGCGCGGAGCCTCTTTTTTTCCTCGACTACTTCGCTGTTGGAAAGCTCGACAACGAGATGATGCGCCAGGTCGTGAAGGGCATCGGCAAAGGCTGCGAGGACGCGGGATGTGCGCTGATCGGCGGAGAGACTGCCGAAATGCCGGGTCTCTACGCGAAGGGCGACTTCGACCTCGCTGGTTTCTCGGTTGGAGTCGTCGAAGAGAGTAAAATCCTCGACGGCAAGGGCGTCGAACCCGGCCACGCGATCATCGGCATCGCCTCGAGCGGCGTCCACTCGAACGGCTTCTCTTTCGTGCGGAAGGCTTTAAAGCCGGACTTCGTGAAGAAACACGCCGAAGAGATCTTGAAGCCCACTAAAATCTACGTGAAACCCGTCCTCGAGCTCATCCAGAAAGAGCCCGTCTTCGCGATGGCGCACATCACGGGCGGGGGTTTCTTCGACAACATTCCGCGCGTCCTCCCCGAGGGTCGCGGCGCGCGCATTCACATGGGCAGCTGGCCCGTTCCGCGCGTCTTCCGCTGGATCGAAGAGTCCGGCCGCGTCCCGGCGCGGGAGATGTACCGCACGTTCAACATGGGCATCGGTCTCATCCTCGTCACGCCGAAGAACCGCGCGCTAAAAGTCATCTCGCATCTCCAGAAACACGGCGAGCGCGCCTGGATCGTCGGGGAAGTCACCAAAGGCGGAGGGGTTTCGGTCCAGTGAACGTTCTCGTGATCGGTTCGGGCGGCCGTGAACACGCGATCGCCTGGAAGCTTTCGCTCTCTCCGAAGCTCACCAAACTCTACGTCGCGCCCGGAAACGCGGGCATGACCGACGTCGCCGAATGCGTCGACATCGCCGCGAAGGACCAGGACGCGCTGCTTCGCTTCTGCCGCGAGAAGGCGGTCGATCTCGTCGTCGTCGGGCCCGAGGCGCCGCTGACCGAAGGCATCGTCGACCGTTTCACGAAAGAAGGTATCAAGATTTTCGGACCTTCCCAGGCGGCCGCGCGTCTCGAAGGCTCGAAAGCCTTCTCGAAAGAGCTCATGAAGCGCCTTTCGATCCCCACCGGCGAGTCCGAAACGTTTGAGTCCGCCGAAAAGGCGATGGATTACGTCGCGAAGAAGGGTGTTCCGATCGTGATCAAGGTCGACGGTCTGGCGGGCGGCAAGGGCGTCGTCGTCGCGACCTCGATGCCCATCGCGATGGAAGCGATCCACGTGGACATGGTGAAAAAAGTTTTCGGCAAGGCCGGCGACCGCGTCGTCGTCGAAGAGTTTCTGGACGGCGAAGAGGCCTCCGTCATCGCGGTCACCGACGGAAAATCCGTCAAGTTCCTGGCCTCGAGCCAGGACCACAAGCGCGTGTACGACGGCGACCACGGCCCTAACACGGGCGGCATGGGGGCGTATTCGCCCGCGCCGATCGTGACCGAGGCGTTCGAGCGCGAGCTTCTCGAGCGCGTGTTCCTTCCGATCGTCGACGAGTTCCGCCGCCTCGGCACGCCGTACAAAGGTTTTCTCTACGCGGGCATCATGCTCACCTCGAAAGGTTTCCGCGTCCTCGAGTTCAACGTGCGCCTGGGCGACCCTGAGACACAGGCGATCCTGCCACGCCTCAAGAACGATCTTCTCGAGCTTTTTCTCGCCACGGTGGAGGAACGCCTCGAACCCGTGCGGCTCGAGTGGAAAGAAGAAGACTGTGTGTGCGTGGTGCTCTGCGCGCCCGGTTACCCTGAGTCGTACGAGACCGGCCGGAAGATCTCCGGGATACGCACCGCTCTCGAGGACAAGAACATCCACGTTTTCCACGCGGGTACCAAGAGCACGCCCGACGGGGATCTCGTGACGGCCGGCGGCCGCGTGCTTAACGTCGTCGGCCACGGCCGCGGCATCTTCGAGGCGCTCTCCCGCACGTACAACGCGGTCGAACACATTTTCTTCGACCAGATGCATTACCGCAAAGACATCGGGCACCGCGCGACGCGCGTGCTTAAATAAGAAACGGGAGAAACGAAATGAATCCGATCGTTGCGATTTTGATGGGAAGTGATTCCGACGCCGAAAAACTGCGGCCCTGCGCCGAGGTCCTGAAGGAATTCGGGGTTCCTTACGAATCGCGCGTGCTTTCCGCTCATCGCACGCCCGACGCCGCCGCCGAATACGTGAAGGCCGCGAAAGGAAAGGGCGTGAAAGTGATCATCGCGGCCGCCGGCGGCGCCGCGCACCTGGCCGGCGTGACAGCGGCCAACACCGAGCTCCCCGTGATTGGTATTCCCGTCGAGACGCCGCCACTCGGCGGCCTCGACGCTCTCCTTGCGACCGTCCAGATGCCCGCGGGAACACCGGTCGGAACCGTCGCCGTCGGCGGGGGTGGCCCGAAGAACGCGGCGTATTTGGCTATCCGCATCCTCGCGCTCCAGGACGAGAAGCTTTCGAAGGCCCTCGTGGACTTCAAGAAGAAGAACGCCGAAAAGGTTCTCGCTAAGGGAAACCCCATTTGAAGCGCATTCTCTTCGTCTGCACCGGAAACAGCTGCCGCTCGGTCATGGCCGAGGCGCTTTTCCGTCACCTCACCGAAAAGCGAGTCGGAGAGTTCGCCGTGATGTCGGCGGGGATCAGCGCGGCCGACGGTTTCGCGGCGACCCCCGACACCGTGCGGGTTCTTGAGGACGAGGGGATCGACGCGACCGGCCACCAGAGCCAGCGTCTGCGGCCTGAAATGGTGAATGGCGCGGACAAGATCTACGTGATGGAGAAGCTTCACAAAGACTGGATCGTGCGCGTCCTGCCCGAAGCCGAGAGCAAGGTGCACCTCCTTTCGGAATTCGCCCAGAACGACGAGTACGGTTCCCCGGAGGACATCCCGGATCCGATTCGCATGTCGCCCAGCTTTTACAAGAACGTCCTCGGCGTGATCCGACGCTGCGTCGAGAAGCTCGTAAAAACCCTCTAGGAGAAACGCCATGAAAATCGCGCTCGGCGCCGACCACGGCGGCTACGATTTGAAAGCCGAAATTAAAGAGTTTCTCGCGGGCGAAGGCCATAAGACCGTCGACTGCGGAACGAATTCAGCCGAGCCCTGCGATTACCCGAAGTTCGCGTACAAGGTGGCGAAGACCGTCTCCGACGGCAAGGCCGACTTGGGCGTCCTCATCTGCAAGAGCGGAAACGGGATGGCGATGGCGGCGAACAAGCTCCCCAACGTCCGCGCGGCGATCTGTTTCGACAAGAGCGTGGCGATGCTCTCTCGCCAGCACAACGACGCCAACATCCTCGTTCTCGGCTCGGAGCATCTCTTCGACGAACCCGAACTTATCGTCCGTTCGTGGCTCGAGACCAAGTTTGAAGGCGGCCGCCACAAGCGGCGCGTGGACCAGATCATCAAGATCGAGGAAGAGACCGGTCTTCGCCGTCCTTCCAAAAAAGGAAAGGCCAAGGCCAAGAAATGAGTGAGCTTAAAAAACGGGATCCCGAGATCTACGACGTGATCGTCCGCGAGACACGCCGCCAGAACGAGAACATCGAGCTCATCGCGAGCGAGAATTTCACGAGTCTCGCTGTGATGGAAGCGGTCGGGTCGACGCTGACGAACAAGTACGCTGAAGGCTATCCCGACAAACGCTGGTACGGCGGGTGTGAATGGGTCGACGTCGCGGAGAACCTCGCGATCGACCGCGCGAAGAAGCTTTTCGGCGCCGAGCACGCGAATGTGCAGCCCCACTCCGGGTCCCAGGCGAACGCCGCAGTCTATTTTGCGTGCCTCGAACCCGGCGATACGGTGCTCGCGATGAACCTCTCGCATGGCGGACATCTGACGCACGGCCATCCGATGAACTTCTCCGGCCGTTTCTTCAAGATCGTCCCGTACGGCGTCTCCGAAAAGGACGAACGCATCGACTACGCGGAGATCGAACGGCTCGCGCTCGAGCACAAGCCGAAGATGATTCTGGCCGGCGCCTCCGCCTATCCCCGGATCATCGATTTCGCCCGCTTCCGGGAAATCGCCGACAAGGTCGGCGCGGTCTTCTTCGTCGACATGGCGCACATCGCGGGCCTCGTCGCTGCCGGAATCCATCCGAGCCCGGTCCCGTACGCGGATTTCGTGACGACGACCACGCACAAGACGCTCCGCGGTCCCCGCGGCGGCCTCGTGCTCTGCCGCGAGAAGTGGGCGAAGCAGATCGATTCGCAGGTGTTCCCGGCGTTCCAGGGCGGTCCGCTCATGCACGTGATCGCCGGCAAGGCGGTCGCGCTGAAAGAAGCGCTCGAGCCTTCGTTTAAGGAATACCAGAAGCGGATCGTCGAGAACGCGAAGGCGCTCGCGGGCGAGCTTTCCAAGCGCGGCTGGCGCCTGGTCTCCGGCGGCACCGACAACCATTTGATGCTCGTCGACGTCCAGCCGAAGAACCTCACCGGCAAGGATTGTTCGCTCCTCCTCGATCACGCGCGCATCACGGTGAACAAGAACGGGATCCCATTCGATAAGCAGAGTCCCTTTAAGGCCGGCGGCATTCGTCTGGGCACGCCCGCGGTCACCACGCGCGGCATGGGCACCGCCGAAATGGCGGAGATCGGTGCCTGCATCGACGAGGTCCTCTCGTACGCCGGCGACGAAGCCGTCGTGGCGCGCGTCCGCGAACGCGTCGGCGCGCTCACGAAGCGCTTTCCGCTTTACCCCGAGCTCCTGCGTCAGATCGAGCAGAACGGCGGGACGGCCGCGCAGGCACCCAAAGGGGTCCACGCCTAAAGATGAAATGCCCCTTCTGCGGGTTCACGGAGGACAAAGTCATCGACTCGCGTTCTTCCAACGAGGACCGCAGCGTTCGCCGTCGTCGGGAATGCATCAAATGCAAGCGCCGCTTCACGACCTACGAGTACATCGAAGAGATCCCGCTCATGGTGATCAAGAAGGACGGCCGCCGCGAGGCGTTCGACCGTAACAAGATCATCTCGGGGATACTCAAGGCCTGCGAGAAGCGTCCGGTCAGCATGGAGCGGCTCGAGGCCGTCGTGGACAAAGTCGAGAAGGAACTGCAGAAGAGCTTCGACAAGGAAGTGAAAGCGCAGGTGGTGGGTGAGCTTGTGATGGAGCATCTGCATAAACTCGACGAGGTTGCCTACGTGCGTTTCGCCTCGGTCTACCGCCAGTTCAAGGACATCAACCAGTTCATGGGCGAGCTCAAGGACCTTCTCCGCAAGCGCGAATAAAAAGTTCCTACCGGACGTAAAAAAACCCCGTCTTGTATAAGACGGGGTTTTTTAATGCCTTCGAAAAGGATCAGGTGCGGGGGAAGATTTTCTCCATCGTCTCGACGTCGACCTTTAAGTTCTTGCGAAGATCACCGAGGAGCGCGTCCATCGCCGCGGCCGTCTTTTCTTCTAGCGCTTCGTTGCGGAAAGAACTTTTTTCCTGCTCGAAAAGGGCGGCGTCGAGCGGCGCGTCCTTCAAGATCTTCACGATCGCCGCGCCGCCGGTCGTCTCGAACGGCTCCGACGTCTCTCCGGCCTTGAGCGCCGTCGCCACGCGAGGCAGGACGGGCGCGTCGAGCCCCGGCACCGTTTTCGAGGGGTCGTAGCTCGGGAAGGTCCTCACTTCGATCTTCGCCTCGGCCAGAGCCTTCTCGAAGCCTTTTTCGTCGATCACGGTTTTGAGATCGCGCAGCGTCTTCATTGCGCTCTCGCGCGCCTTGTCGCGGACGAGAAGCGACTTGAGCATCTCCTTGGATTCTTCGGGGGAGAGGGTGCGTTCCGCCTCGCGCTGCAGCGACTTCATCTTGAAAAATCCCTTCGGGGTCTCGACCCATGCGCTCTCCGCGCCTTCGGCGAGCGAGAACCCTTGAGCGAGCGCGGTGTCCGCGCCGGCGAGCGCGTCGGGGACGCGTTCGTTCGCGGAGAAGGCGCCGGTCTCGGCGAGAACGAGCTTGTGCTTTTGGGTGATTTCCGCTAAAGAGCCGCCGTCTTCGAGCGCCGCTTTCTTCGAATCTTTTTCGGCGGCAGGCACGAACGCGTACTGAAGGTTCACGCGGACCGGAGTTGTGAGCTTGTCTTTGACAATTTCATACGCCTGAACGATCTCCTCGTCTTTGATCTCGGCGGCGGGGGTTTTCGTGTCGGACGCGACCACCGCATAGGCTAGATCGCGCGAACCACGGCGGCGCGCGTAAAGGTCCTTTAGTTCCTCGTCGTCGATTTTTACGCCGCCGCGCACGCCTTCGGTGAGCTTCCTGATCGTGAGGATTTGGCGTACTTCTTCCTCGAAGCGCCGGGTCGACTCGCCGATCATCTCGGCGACGAAGCGTTTGTAGAGCTCGAGGTCGAACGCGTCGCCCCGGCGGAACACCTGCTGGTTCTGGAGCCAATCAACCACTTCCTTGTCCCCGATACGGATGCCTTCCTTCTTGGCGTGTTCCAGGAGAAGGATGCGGTCCCAAGCTTCGCTCTTCCAATTGATCTGGCGGCGGATGCGGGTGAACTCTTCGCCGTAGATCATTGCGGCGTGATGCTGGACGGCCTTGTAGGCGCCGAGGTATTCCTGGACCGAGACGCTCCGCTTGCCCACTTTGCCGAGCGAGGTCGGGGCCTGCTCGCCGGGGGACCAGAGCACGACTCCCGTGATCAGGAACGACGGGATCACGATGAGCGCGAGCACCCAGTAAATGGCTTTCTTGTTCTTTTGGTTCCGGAAGAAGGTGAGCATGACCCCGCATTATACCTGAATCGGCCGAAGAATCCACCGCTTTCGGATAGGGCTGTCGTGGAGCGTCAATTGACACCCCCCATGAGCCATGTTATACTTCGTTAAGCATAAATAAGCCCCGAAAAAGGCTTATTGCAACTTATTTGATTACAACAACATAGGTTTTATTAGGTTTAAAAAAAAGGATTCCGTGCCCGAAACAAAGTTCAAGTTGAAGCTAGGTCTTCCGAAAGGCAGTCTCCAGGAATCGACCTTCAAGATCTTCAAAAAAGCCGGCTTCAATATCAATGTCAGCTCCCGTTCCTACTTCCCTTATATAGACGACGAGGACATCGAGTGTGTGCTGATCCGTGCACAGGAGATGTCCCGGTACGTCGAGGACGGCGCACTGGACTGCGGTATCACCGGCGAAGATTGGATCCTCGAAAACGGCTCCGACGTCGTCCGCGTTCAGGAGATGCAGTATGCCAAAACCGGCATGAACGCCGTCCGCTGGGTGCTCGCGGTTCCGAACGATTCCCCCATCCAATCTTCTAAGGATCTTCAGGGAAAGCGCGTCGCGACGGAGCTTAAGGGTTTCACCGAGAAGTATTTGAAGGAGCGGGGAGTGACCGCGGACGTCGAATTTAGCTGGGGGGCGACCGAAGTGAAAGTCGGCTCGGGCCTCGTCGACGCCATCGTGGACATCACCGAGACCGGCTCCTCCTTGCGAGCCAACAATTTACGCATCGTCGAGACGCTCTGCCACTCGACCACTCAGTTCATCGCCAACAAGAAGGCGTGGACCGACGCGAAGAAGAAACAGAAAATGCAGCACGTGGCGATGCTCCTTCTGGGAGCGATCCACGCCGAGGCGAAGGTCGGTCTCAAGATGAACGTTCCGGAGGGCAGCCTCCAGTCGATCATCTCGCTTTTACCGGCCATGAAGACTCCGACGGTTTCCGGTCTCTCGTCGACCGGTTGGTTTGCCATCGAGACCGTGATCGACGAGAAAGTGGTTCGATCGCTGATTCCCAAGCTCAAGGAAGCAGGAGCCGAAGGCATCATCGAGTACCCTTTGAACAAGGTGATATACTAACAAGAGGAGCAGCGAATGCCCTGCGGACGTAAGCGCAAGCGGCACAAGATGGCGGTCCATAAGCGCAAGAAGCGCCGCCGTCGCGACAGACACAAGAAGCGGGACCGTTAAACACCCGCTTTTTTTTCTAAGGCTTGCGGGACAGGCGCCCGCCTTGTCGAACCTTTTTTAAAGGTTTAAAAGGAAAAGAGGAAACCCGTGTTTTGGAGAAGACTTAAGCTTTTCTGGTGGAACCACTGGGTCAAGCTGGCCGTCGTCGCGTGGACGATTTTCATCTTCTGGATCCCGATGGCGGCGTTAGGTTCCATCGATTCGTACCAGCGGTCGTACATGGTCGCCTGGCTTTCGACGATGGGTCTCCAGGCCACGATCAGCGCGGTCATCTTCGTCGTTCTTTACTCGTGGGTTCTTCAGGGCGGCCTTCAGAAGCTCAAAAAGAATCAGGTGAAGGCCGATCGCGTGAATATCAAGTGGAAGGACGTCATTGGAATGGAAGGCGCCAAGATCGAGGCCAAGGAACTTGTTGACCTCATCAAGGATCGCCAGCGCGTGAAGAAGATCGGCGGCAGCATCATCCGAGGCATGTTGATGATGGGGCCTCCCGGCTGCGGCAAGACGTATCTCGCCAAAGCGATCGCGACCGAAGCCGGCGTTCCGTTCATCTCGATGTCGGGCGCGGAATTCGTGGAAGTGTTCGTCGGCGTCGGCGCCTCGCGCGTCCGCCAGCTCTTCCAGAAGGCCCGTCGTCTGGCGTACGCGGAAGGCGGCTGTATCATCTTCCTCGACGAAATCGACGCGGTCGGTCGCAAGCGCGTGTTCTCGGCCTTCGGCGGCACCGAGGAAACCAACTCCACGCAGAACCAGCTTTTGGCGGAGATGGACGGCCTCGGCGACAAGGAAGAGAACGTCATCGTCATCGGCGCGACCAACGCGTCCGAGGATTCGCTCGACGAAGCACTTCTTCGTCCCGGCCGTTTCGACCGTAAGATCTTCGTCGAAAAACCGGACCTCGTTGAACGCGAGGAGCTTTTCCGCTACTACCTCTCGAAGATCAAGTTCGACCCGTCGCTCGACATCGCTCGCCTGGCCCGCAAGGCGGTCCAGAAGAGCCCGGCCGAGATCTCGAACATCACGAAGGAGGCGGCGCTTATCGCCACGCGCAACAAGCGCGACGTCGTGACGTCCCAGGATCTCTCGGAAGCCATGGAGCGCGTCGACCTCGGCCTCAAGAAGTCAAAGAAGGTCAGCGAGAAGGAAGCCCGCATCACCGCGTACCACGAGACGGGCCACCTCATCGTCACTTACCTCATGCATCCGACCGACGACGTGTTCAAGGCGTCGATCATCCCGCGCGGCTCGGCTGGCGGCGTGACCTACTCCTTACCGATCGAGGACGAGATGTTCCGGAACAAGGACTGGTTCCTCGCCGAGATCTGCGTTCTTCTGGGCGGCTACGCGGCCGAGAAGACGAAGTTCGCCGTGACCTCGAGCGGCGTCTCGAGCGACTTCCAGCACGCGATGCGTTTGGCGCACAACATGGTATGGCGCCTCGGCATGGGCAAGACGGAATCGCTCGGCGACTACATGAGCATCCCGAAGGAACAGCTTTCCGAGGGTGTGAAGGAAAAGCTGAACGCCGAGACGCATGAAATCATCCAAAGCTGCTTGAAGACCGTCGAAGACCTCCTTAAAAAAGAGAACGACATCTTCGAGCGTTTCGCTAAGGAGCTTATCGAACGTAAAGAGCTCGACTACGATGAGATCGAAGCCATCTTCAAGGAATACGGCAAGTCGAATCCTCGCGTCACGTCGAAGTATGTTCCGAAGGTCTGATCGGGCGTTCTCAACGTTCGCCCTCGTTTTCGCGCTCGCAGCCGCCGTTTTTACGGCCGGCTGCGGGCCGAAATATACCTACCCCGCCGATTCCGTCCCGTCCTCGATCGAATCGATCTGCAAGAAGGAATACAAACTCGACGTGACCGCACGCGTCGTCGGCCTTACGGTTGGTGCCGTCCTCTATCTGGACGAGTTGCTCGATGCGAAAGGCCAGGTTCCGAAGGAAGTCCACGAGCAGATGGGGAAGGTGATGCAGGTCGTCACCCGCGTCTCGCTCTCGACTGATCTGCGGGTCGAATTCTGCACGGTGATCCTCCGGGACCGTAAAAACCTGAACGAGCTGACGATCACGCGTTCGCTCGATGACACCAAGCGCGCCAACGCCGACGCGATCGGGATCGAGGAATCGATCAACCGAACGCTTTTCAGCCAGGGCAAGTACGCGCCCGAGCCCGGCGGGGAGAAGGATTTCACGCTGAAGGAAGTGCGGAAGGAAATCTTCCTCACGGAGCAGATCGTCCAGCGCGTCCGTTTCAGTTTCTCGAAGGACGCCAAGGACGAGGCGAGCGCCTTCGCGCTCGTCGACGGCGCGTTCGACGAGGCCGACGGCCGCCGTGTGTTCCGTTTCTCGGTGATCGGACTCAAATCTTCGGAGGATCCGCACTCGACGGTCCTCAATGTCTTTAAGGTGGTAAACGACGTCCTCGGCGGTTACCGTTTCGAAGGCTTCGACGCGGTCGAGATCCAGGATTACCTGAACCGCTTAAAGCTCGTTCTTAATAAGCAGACGTTCGCCGATTACCAGACGAAAATGATCGACGAAGGCCAGATCATCGAGCGTTTTCTCTCCGAGTCTCAGTCGATCCAGGAAGCCTTCAAGCTCTTCGGCTTCGCCCTCCCGCAGGAATAATCCTTTCCGTTGAAATCGAAACTCCTTTCCACCGCTTCCGGCGGGCGGCTCCGCGTCCTTTCGCCGGCCAAGGTAAACCTATACCTGCGCGTCCTCGGGAAGCGGTCGGACGGCTTTCACGAGTTGGAGACGCTCTTCGAGCGCGTGAGCTTGTGCGACGAAGTTATCCTTGAGAAGGCTCCTTCGGGAGTGAGTCTCGTCGGAAACGCCTACGGCCTTCCGCGCGACGAAAAGAATCTTGCCTGCCGCGCGGCGCTTCTTTTTCGCGAACGCTTGGGCGTCACGAAGGGGGTGCGTATCCGCTTGAAGAAGCGCATCCCCACCGAAGCGGGGCTGGGCGGCGGCTCCTCGAACGCCGCTTCCGTCCTCATTGGGCTGAACCGTCTTTGGAAACTCGGCCTTTCCAGGCCTGCACTCGTGCGCCTCGGCGCCGAAATAGGCTCCGACGTCGCTTTTTTCTGCCTCGACCGGCCCTACGCGATCGGCCGGGGACGGGGAGAGAAACTGCGCGCTTTGCCCGGAAAAAAGCCCGAAATTTGGCACGTTTTGGTCAAGCCGCCTTTCGGGATTTCCACTCGAGAAGCGTACGGTTCGCTGGGGGCTTCTTCCTTGACACCCCCTAAGGCCGATGCTATTCTGTTGCTCCACTCCGTTCGCAAGAGCGATTCGGAGCGTGTTTCGCAGCTCTTGTTCAATAGTCTGGAAGTCACTCTAACTCATAGGGTTGGGACAATCCGGAAGATCAAGGAAGAGCTCGTCCGATCGGGAGCCCTTGGGGCCCTTTTATCGGGGAGCGGCTCGACCGTCTTCGGGATTTTTTCTTCGAAACGACAGGCAGTCCGGGCAGCGCGGGGGATTCGACAAGTTCACCGCGATTGGAAAACCTTCGTCGTTTCCACGTTTTAGCGGGGTGCAGGTGGCGATCTTCAAGATCGTATTGGCCGGGGAAAATTTTTGTCTCCGATCGGGCGCCACGACGCGGCGCTACTGTTTTTCGGCGACACGTTTCGTCGAGGCCGTGGATTCGAAGGCCGCGCAGGAACGTTCGATCGAAATCGTCCGCCGGCAATTGGCCGAGGACGTGACCAACGAGCCGTCGGATTCACCGACGCTTTATATCGATTCGGTCGAGGAATTAGCCTCGTACGCGGGACGCGAAGACGCGGGGCAGGGATTTCGTTGGGCGCCGATGGACGAAAAGGCGGGATCTAAGAACCGTTTCAGGCGCCACGGGGTCCAGAGGCTTTTCCTCCGGTAAGGGTTTTGCCCTGTGGTGTAATGGTAGCACACCGCCCTTTGGAGGCGTGAGTCTTGGTTCGAATCCAAGCGGGGCAGCGTTTCACGCTTCGTATTGGGACGGGAAGAAATAATGAAGTCATCTATTCAAAAATGCTCGTTCTGCCATAAGGTCTCGAAGGGCGACGAAAAGCTCTTTTCGGGACCCGACGTGTTCATCTGCGAGGACTGCATCAAGTTCTGTCATCAGGTGATGACGCGCGACGCCTCCGATCCCAAAAAAGGCGCCGAGCCGCTCGAGATGAAGGTCCTCCCGAAGCCTTCCGAGATCAAAAAGACGCTCGACGACTACGTGATCGGCCAGGAAGCCGCCAAGCGTCAGCTCTCCGTCTCCGTCTACAACCACTACAAGCGCATCACCTCCCAAGTCGACATCAAGGACGTCGAGCTCGAAAAGGCCAACGTCCTCCTGATTGGCCCCACCGGCTCCGGCAAGACGCTCCTGGCGCGCACGCTCGCGCGCATCCTCAAAGTTCCGTTCGCGATCTGTGACGCGACCACGCTTACGCAGGCCGGCTACGTCGGCGAAGACGTCGAGAACGTGATCCTCCGCCTTCTCCAGGACGCCGATTTCAACGTCCAGCGCGCCCAGATGGGAATCGTCTACATCGACGAGATCGACAAGATCGGGAAGACCTCGGAGAACGTCTCCATCACGCGCGACGTCTCGGGCGAAGGCGTCCAACAAGCGCTTCTCAAAATCCTCGAAGGCACGAAGGCCAACGTCCCGCCCCAGGGCGGCCGCAAGCATCCCCAGGCCGAGTACGTCCAGGTCGACACGACCAACATTCTTTTTATCTGCGGCGGAACGTTCAGCCAGCTCGGCAACATCATCGAGCGGCGTCTGGGTAAGCGCGACATCGGCTTCCACGGCCGGCAAAAGCCCCTGCGTGCCGACGGCAACCCCGTCAAAAATGTGGAAACCGAAGACCTTATCTCGTTCGGCATGATCCCTGAATTCATCGGCCGATTCCCGATCGTGGCCACGCTCGACCCGCTCGACGAAAAGAGCCTGCTCGAAATCCTCGTGAAGCCCAAGAACGCGCTCGTGCGGCAGTTCCAGAAATTCTTCGAGATGGAAGGCGTCGAACTCACGTTCACGGACGCCGCCCTCAAGGAAATCGTGAAGGAAGCGATGAAGAAAAGCACCGGCGCGCGTGGCCTGCGTGCGATCTTGGAAGACGTGATGATGGACACGATGTACGACCTTCCGTCTCTTGAAGGCGTGAAAGAATGCGTGATCGAGGGTTCGACCGTCACGAACCGCGAAATGCCGATCCTCGTGGACAAACGGGGCGCGAACAAGAAGATCGCATGAAGAACCCGGCGCCTGCCGTCGTGATTCTGGCCGCGGGCCGGGGCACGCGCATGCGCTCGGAGATACCGAAGGCGCTTCACCCGATCTGCGGCGTGCCGATGGTCGGGGCACTCTTGGGGAGCGCGAAGGCGCTGAAGGCGTCGAAGACGGTCGTCGTGGCCGGGTACGGAATTGCGGAAGTGCGCGAATGGGTCGGCGCCGCCGCGGCCGTGGTCGAGCAGAAGAACCGGCTCGGCTCGGGACACGCGGCGCTCATGGCAGAACCCGCGCTTCGTGGGCACAAAGGACCGGTCGTGGTGCTATACTGCGACACGCCGCTCCTGACGCCCGAGACCCTCGCGCGGCTCCTCGCCACGAACCGCGAATCGAACGCGGACGGCACGCTCCTTTCGGTGCGGCGTCCGGATCCGAAGGGCTATGGCCGCGTCGTTCGCGGCGGCTCAGGATCGGTGGAAGCGATCGTCGAAGAACTCGAAGCGACGGACGCCCAGCGCCGTATCGAGGAGGTCAACGTCGGGGCTTACGTGTTCGACGGACCCAAATTTTTTGCGGCGCTGAAGAAAGTCGGGAAGAGCCCCGAGAAAAAAGAATATTACCTGACGGACGCCGTCGGCATCCTTGCCCGGGAAGGGCGGATCGAGGCGGTCGTGACCGAAGATTTCGACGAGACGGCCGGCGTGAATACGCTCGCGGACTTGGCCCGGCTCGAATCGATCCTGCAAGCGAGGATCTGCCGCAGCTGGATGGACCGCGGCGTTCGGATCCGGCGCCCCGAGACCGTCGCGATCGACGCGGACGTCGCGATCGGCGAAGGGACGGTGATCGAGCCGTTCACGTCGATCGAGCAGGGTTCGACGATCGGAAAGAACTGTTCGATCGGCCCGTTCGCCCGCATCCGAGGCGGTTCGCGGATCGGAGACGGCGCCACGATCGGCAACTTCGTCGAGGTCGTGCGCTCGAAGGTGGGCGCGGGTTCGGCGGCCAAACATTTGAGCTACCTCGGGGACGCCGAGATCGGCACCGGGGTGAACGTGGGCGCTGGCACCATCACGGCGAACTACGACGGAAAGAACAAGCACGTGACGAGAATCCGCGACGGCGCCCGACTCGGCAGCGGAACGGTGCTGATCGCGCCGGTGACGATCGGAAGGAACGCGGTCACGGCAGCGGGCGCGGTGGTCACGAAGGGAAAGAACGTTCGGGACGGGGAGACGGTGGCCGGCGTGCCGGCGACCCCCTTAAAGACGCAAAAAGGAAAACGATGAGCGGCAAGATCAAGATTTTCAGCGGAAACGCGAGCCCCGCGCTCGCCAAGGACATCGCGAAGTACTTGAAGATTCCCCTCGGCGACGCGATGGTCAGCACGTTCAGCGAAGGCGAGATCCGCGTGAAGATCAACGAGGACGTCCGCGGCGCGGACGTTTTCATCGTGCAGTCGACCTGCCCGCCCACCAACAATCATCTGATGGAACTCCTCATCATGATCGACGCGCTGAAGCGCGCGTCGGCCCGGCGCATCACGCCGGTGATCCCGTATTTCGGCTACGCGCGCCAGGACCGCAAGGACCAGCCGCGCGTCCCAATCACCGCGAAGCTTGTTGCGAACCTTCTGACCACCGCCGGCTCAGACCGGATCCTCACGATGGACCTCCACGCCGGGCAGATCCAGGGTTTCTTCGATATCCCGCTCGACCATCTCTTCGCGGTCAACGTCGTCGTCGAATACTTCAAAAAGAAGAAGGTGAGGAACCTCGTCGTGGCTTCGCCGGACGTCGGCGGCATCAAGATGGCGCGCGGCTACGCCAAGCGCCTGGGCGAGAACTTCGCCGTCGTCGACAAGCGCCGCATGGACGATAAGAAGACTGAAGTCATGAGTATCCTCGGCGAAGTGAAGGGCAAGAACGTCGTGATCGTGGACGACCTCGTCGCGACCGCGAGCTCCATGTGCGAGGCCGCCCACGCGCTGAAAAAAGCCGGCGCGCTGAAGATTTACGCGGCCGTGTCGCATCCGATTCTCTCCGGCCCCGCGCTCGAACGCATCCGCTCGGCGCCGATCGAGGAATTCATCGTCACCGATTCGATCCCGCTCGCGCCGGAGAAGCGCGATCCCGTTTTCAAGGTGCTCTCGGTCGCGCCGCTCCTCGGCGAGGCGATCCGCCGCATCCACAACGAAGAGTCCGTCTCAAGCCTCTTCGGCTGATTTTTATAACGGACGTCCGGAAAGGTCCGAATGTCGGGCCGGGGCGGGCGTCCACAACGCAAGGAAGGGAATTATGGAACAGATCCAGCTGAAAGCGACGGTTCGTGAAACCAGGGGCAAGCAGGCCGCCAAGAAGCTCCGTAACTCCGGGCACGTGCCCGCGACGGTGTATCATCGCGGCGACAAGCCCGTTTCCGTGTCGATCGTCGACCGGGAGATCTCCCGCATCATCCACGCGCACTACGGCGAGAACATCCTGATCAACCTCACGGTCGAAGGCGACAAGAAGAAGGGCCGCGCGGTCATCATCAAGGAGATCCAGCACGATCCCGTACGCCGGAACATCCTTCACATCGACTTCAACGAGATCTCGCTCACCGAGAAGATCACGGTCGACGTCGAAATCACCGCGGTCGGCGAGCCGGTCGGCGTGAAGCAAGACGGCGGACTCCTCGAGTTCATCCTCCGCGAGGTCAAGGTGCAGTGTCTCCCCACGGACATTCCGAAGCACATCGCCGTCGACGTCTCGGGCCTCAAGCTCAACGACTCGATCCGCGTCAGCGACTTGAACGTTTCCGACAAGTTCAAGATCCTCAACGATCAGGACTCTCTCGTGTTCCAGGTCAAGCTGCACGAGGAGAAGGTCGACGATCCGCTCGCGGAGCCGAAGGAGATCGAAGTCCTGCGCGAGAAGAAGGAAGAAGAAGGCGCAGCCGCCGAGAAGAAGGAAGAGCCGAAGGCCAAGGACGAGAAGAAGTAACGTCCTTGAAGTTCGTCGTCGGCATCGGCAACCCCGGCAAGCGCTACGACCGCACGCGTCACAACGCGGGATTCGAGGTCGTGGACGGGGTGGCCGGAAAAGCCGTCTGGCGGGACACGCCGAAGTTCCGCGCGTTTCTGGCAGAGACGGAGAGCGCGACGCTCGTGAAGCCCTCGACGTTCGTGAACGTCACGGGCGAAAGCGTGGCGAAACTCGCTGCGATGCACAACGCGGCGCCGGCGGACGTACTGGTCGTCTGCGATGACGTGAATCTGGACCTCGGCAAAATGAGGCTCCGGGCGTCGGGCGGCCCCGGCGGGCACCATGGGCTCGAATCGATCATCGCGGCGCTCGGCACCGATACGTTCCCCCGCTTGCGGGTCGGCGTGCGGACCGAGGGCATGCCGGAAGAACTCTCGGGATGGGTTCTCGAGACGTTCCCGGCCGAGGAACGGAAGGTTTTCGAAAAAATCTGCGCGAACGCTGTCGCGGTGTGCGAGGCGTGGGCGCGGGACGGATACGAGGCGGCTCTGAACCGACTCAGCCGCCTGCAGTCGTCGAATTGAAAAAAGGAGCGAACAGCGAATGAGGAATTACGAAGGAGTTTTCATCATCAATCCGGACCTGAACGTCGACGCTTCGAAGGGCGTCGTCACGCAGCTCCAGGATCTCGTTACCAAAAACGGCGGACGCGTGGACGGTCTTCAGGAATGGGGCAAGCGCCGGCTCGCCTATAAGATCAAGAAGAAGAACGAAGGCAACTACGTCATCGTCAACTTCCAGATGGACTCGAATCAGACGAAGAAGCTCGAGACGGCGCTGAGGCTCAACGACTCGCTCCTGCGCTACCTTCTCGTCAACAAGGACGCGCTGTAAGAAAAACGAACGGGGAGGACCTGCGATGGCGAGCCTGAACAAAGTGCTTTTGATGGGGAATCTGACGCGCGACCCGGAACTCCGGTACGTGCCCAGCGGCTCCGCCGTTGCGAGCTTCACGATCGCGATGAACCGCGTGTTCAAACTGCAGACCGGCGAGAAGAAGGAAGAGACCAGCTTCGTGAAGGTCATCGTCTGGGGCCGCATGGCCGAAATCTGCGGCGAGTACCTGAAGAAGGGGCGTCCGGTGTTCGTCGAGGGCCGCCTTCAGTCGCGCAGCTGGGAGCAGGAAGGCCAGAAGCGCAACACGCTCGAAGTGATCGCGCAAAACGTGCAGTTCCTCGGTTCCCCCGGCGGCGCCGGCGGGCAGGGGAAGAGCGCGGACGAAGGCGCTTTCCAAGGCGCTCCGAAGGACGAGATGGGCGAGATCCAGCTCGACGACATGCCCGATGCGGGCGTGAAGGGCGAAGACACGCCTTTCTAAGTTTTTTAAACGAAGAAGAGGAGAACTATGTTTGAAAAGAAGCGCATGAAAAAGAAGCCCGCCAAGGGCAAGGGCGGCAAAAAGAAGTTCCTCCGGAAAAAGGTCTGCAAGTTCAAGCCGGAAGAGATTGAGACCATCGACTACAAGGACGTGAACCGTCTGCGTTATTTCGTGACCGAGCGCGGCAAGATCATCCCGAGCCGGATCTCGGGCGCGTCGGCGAACTCCCAGCGGTACCTCGTGCGCCAGATCAAGCGCGCCCGGGCGATCGCGCTCCTGCCGTTCGTCGCGGAGTAACGAAAAAAACGTCGAAACCGCATCACCGGATCCGAAGCGCCTCGCGCGGCCTTCGGATTTCGGCTTTTTTAGAGGGCTATAGATGGACATCGAAGTCGTTCTGACGGGCATAGACCCGAAGCTCGGAAAGCGCGGGGAGATCGTAAAGGTCTCCTCCGGCTACGCGAACAACTGCCTCATTCCACAGAAAAAAGCCGTACTCGCGACGCCGCAGGCGAAGAAGGCTTTCGAGGCGGAGAAAGCGCGCGAGGCGCGTGAAGCCGAAGACCGTCTGACCGCCGCCCGCCAGGCCGCACATCGCCTGCAGGGCTTGGGCGACGTGGTGGTCGAGGTGATGGCCGGCGAAGGCGACCGGCTTTACGGCGCGGTGACGGCACAGAACATCCAGGAAGCCCTCGCCGCGCGCGGCGTAAAGATCGAGAAGCACGACGTGCGTCTCGAGGAGCCCATTAAAAAGCTCGGCGAATACAAAGTGCCGCTCAAGCTGCACGCGGAAGTCGTCGCCAACGTGCGCGTCGTGGTCGCGGCGAAAAAGTGAGCGCCGTGCAGGAACCTATCCAGAAACTTCCGCCGCAGAACGTCGAGGCGGAAGTGGCTGTGTTGGGTTCGATGCTGATCGAGGCGGACGCGATGGCGCACGCGATTGAAAACCTCACGGCCGAGGCGTTCTACAAGGATGCACACCGGAAGATCTTCGAAGCGCTCGTAAAGCTCTTCAACGCGAACAAGGCGGTGGATCTCGTCACGCTGACCGACGTCCTCTATAAGGACGGCACGATGGAGGAGGTCGGCGGCCCGAGCTACATCGCATGGCTCACGAGCTCGGTGCCGACCGCCGCGAACGTCCTTTACTACGCGCGCATCGTGAAGGAGAAGTACATCCTTCGCCAGCTCATCTGGAACGGCACGCAGATCGTCACCGACTGCTACGATCCGACCCAGGAAGTCGAGCCCCTCCTCGACCGCGCCGAAAAACTCATCTTCGACATCACCAGCCGCAAATTCTCCGGCGGCATCGTCCCGCTCAAGGAACTCGTCCGCAAGCAGATCGAAACGATCGACCTCCTCTATCAGCGCAAGGGGCAAGTCACCGGTATCGGCACGGGCTTCCACGAGTTCGACGTCATGACCGCCGGCCTCCAGCCTTCCGACCTCGTCATCATCGCCGCGCGCCCCTCGATGGGAAAGAGCGCGCTCATGTCCAACATCGCCGAGCACTGCGGCATGACGCTCAAAGTGCCCACCGCGATCTTCAGTTTAGAAATGTCGAAGGAGCAGCTCATCCAAAGAATGCTCTGCTCGTGCGCAAAGGTGAACGCGCACTCGGTTCGTACTGGTTTCCTCGCGCAGTCCGACTGGCCGAACCTGACGCGCGCCGCCGCGAAGCTTTCCGAAGCGCCGATCTACATCGACGACACCCCGGGCATTTCGATCCTGGAACTGAAGGCCAAGGCGCGCCGCCTGAAGGCGCAGTTCGACATCAAGGTGCTTATGCTCGACTACCTCCAGCTTATGCAGGGCTCCGGCAACGTCGAGAGCCGCCAGCAGGAGATTTCCGAGATTTCCCGTTCCCTGAAGGAGCTCGCGCGTGAAATTCACGTGCCGGTCATTGCGCTTTCCCAGCTTTCGCGCGCGGTCGAATCGCGCACCGATCATCGTCCCCAGCTTTCGGATCTGCGCGAATCCGGCGCGATCGAGCAGGACGCCGACGTCGTCGTTCTCCTTATGCGCGAAGAGTATTACAACCCGACCGAAGAAAACCGCGGCAAGGCGGAAGTCATCATCGCCAAGCAGCGTAACGGCCCGGTCGGGTCGCTCAAACTCACGTTCCTGCATGAGTACACGCGTTTCGAGAACGCGGAGCTCATGCGGCGCGAGGAGATGGGTTAACAACCCTTTTGGGCTTGGCTTCTCGAATCGGGTTATGCTAAAGTAAGGCCTTCTAAAATCAAGCTTCTCTTACAACGGATACCTATGAAACTGAATCGAATTCTAGCTTCGTTCTTCCTCCTGGCCGCCTGCTCGATTTCCGCCGCTTCGTCCGTTTTCGCCGATGAAGGAGGAAAGACCGCCAAAGCGGTCGACGTAAAGGGCAACAAAACCGTTTCCAGCCTCACCATCCTGGCCAAGGTGAAAACCCAGGTCGGCCAACCCGTTTCCTCCGTGGTTCTCAATGAGGACCTTAAGCGCCTCTATGGTTTGGGTTTCTTTACGGACGTCCGGATCGAGCAGGACGATTTGGAAGACGGCGTCAAAGTGACGTTCCTCGTCGTCGAAAAGCCGGTCCTCTCCGAAATTCGCATCGAAGGCAACACCAAGATCGGCAAAGATCCAATTAAGAAGGAAATGCAGTCGGTCATCGGCGATTTCGTCGACCAGAAGCGCGTCCGCGACGACGTGGACGCGGTCAAACGCCTTTACGAGAAGAAAGGTTTCTCGGAGGCCGTGATCGACAGCCAGCTCGACGTGAATCCCGACACGAACCAGGCGGTTCTCCGTGTGCTCGTGAACGAGGGCGCGAAGCTCCGCATCCGTGACATCAAGGTGTTCGGTAACGAAAACTTGAAGGCCGGGCAGATCCTGAAGGTCATGAAGACTAAGAAAATGTCCTGGTTCGGCTGGTTCCGTTCGGGCTATTTGAAGGAAGAGGACGTCGAAGAGGACGTCGAGCGCGTGAAGGCGCTTTACGACGAACATGGTTTCAGCGACGCCGAAGTGACCACGGAGACCGAAACCATCACCGGCGGCAAGCAGGCCGGCGACATCGTTCTCAAGGTCATGGTTCAGGAAGGCAAGAAATACGAGGTCGGCGCCGTCACTTTCCGCGGCCATTCGATCGTGAAGGATGACGAGCTCCAGAAGACCATCCTCATGAAGACTCTTAAACCCTTCTCGCGTAAGGGATTACGTCTCGACGTCTCCGCTATTCAGGATCTTTACTTCGAAAAAGGTTACCTCTCCGCACAGATCCGCTCCGAGTCCGTGTACAACGACGCGACCGGCAAGGTCGACGTCAATTACGCGATCACCGAGAACGAACTCACGTACGTCGATAAAGTGCGCGTTCAGGGCAACACGAAGACTAAGGACATCGTGATCCGCCGCGAGCTGCGCGCGTATCCGGGCGAATCCTTCTCGGGTGCCAAGCTCAAGCGTTCCAAGGAGCGCCTCTACAACCTCGGATTCTTCGAAGACGTGCGTTTCGACACCGAGCCAGGTTCGCTTCCGAACACCCGCGACCTCCTGGTTTCCGTCAAAGAAGCTAAGACCGGCGAATTCAGCTTCGGCGGCGGCTACAGCTCGATCGACTCCGTAATCGGCTTCGCCCAGGTGCGCCAAAAGAACTTCGACTGGCAGAACTGGAAGACGTTCACGGGCGCGGGCCAGGACCTCGGCCTCCGCGTGGAAATGGGCAGCGTCCGCCAGAACTACGAGCTCAGCTTCACCGAGCCGTGGGCGTTCGGCCACCCGTACTCGCTCGGCTTCGATCTTTACCGCCGCGAGTTTGACCGCTCGGGCAACGCGGGCTACTTCTTCGATCAGAAGAAGACCGGCGGCGACATCCGTCTCGGCAAGGAATTCACGGAATTCGACAAGGGCCTCCTCATGTACAAGCTCGAAGAGGTCGAGATCTCCGACGTGCCGGCCGATGCTTCCTCGATCCTTCGCTCGGAAGAGGGAACGAACGTCACCTCGAGCATCGCGCTGACGCTCACGCACGACGAACGGGACAACGTCTATAACCCGACCAAGGGTTACCTGGTTTCCGGCACCGGCGAATTGGCTGGCGGTGCACTCGGCGGAGACCGCGACTTCTGGAAACTCGACGGCGTCGCAAGCACCTACTTCAAGCATTTCGACTCGAACGTGCTTGAGGTCAAGGCCCGCGCGGGCGTAGCGGATTCCTACGACGACTCGATCCGCGTGCCGATCTACGAACGCTACTACGTCGGCGGCGCGAACACGGTTCGCGGCTACCGCGAACGTCGCATCGGACCCCGCGATCCCGGCAATCGCGATCCCATCGGCGGTGAATCCTTCTGGGTGGCTAACCTCGAAGAGACGTTCCCGATCGTCCCGAATCTGATCAAGGGTGCAGTATTTTTCGATACCGGCAACGCGTATGACACGATCGAGGATTTCGGCACCGGCGGGGTTTTCTCCGGCGTCGGCATCGGTGTGCGTATCAAGACTCCGATCGGTCCGGTGAAGCTCGACGCCGGCTATCCGCTCGACGATATCGAGGAAGAAGACAAGGAACTCCGGTTTTACTTCAATATCAGCCAAGGCTTTTAATCAAAGGGAGGAAGCGCATCATGAGGAAATCGTTCCGTTTCGTACTTTCGTTCTTCGTCGCCGCCGCGATCGCGACGGCCGCCGCTCCGGCGTACGCTGCCGAGAGCAAGATCGGTTACGTCGATCTCGCGCGCGTGTTCGACGAGTACCAGAAGACCAAGACGTTCGACAAGACGCTTGAGCAGAAGGGTCTTTCCAAGCAGGGCGACCGCGATAAGCTGGTCAACGAAGTGAAGAAGCTCCGTGACGAAGCCGAACTGATGGGCGCCAAGGCCAAGGACGACAAACAGGCCGCGATCGACGAGAAGATCAAGGCGCTTCAGGAGTTCGACCGTACGACACGCGACTCGCTCCGCAAAGAACGTGACGGCATGGTCCGCGACATCCTGAAAGAGATCGAAACGGTCATCCAGGATTACGGCAAGGCGCAGGGCTACTCGTTCATCTTCAACGATCGCGTGCTCGTGTTCAAGAGCGAGGGGAACGATCTGACGAATCAGATCATCAAGGTCCTGAATGACTCCTACCTCAAGAAAAAATGAGGTCCGGAGCCTAAGCCTAAAAAACATCGCGGAGCTCGTCGAGGGCGAGCTCCTGGGCGATCCGCACGTGACGATCACGGGGGTCGCCGGAATCAAGGAAGCGAAAAAGGGAGATATCACGTTCGTCTCGAACGTGAAATATCTCCCTTTTTTACATGAGACCGAGGCCTCCGCGGTGATCGTCTCGAAGGACGTTCCTCCCAACGGCAAGGCGCTCGTGCGCACCGCTAATCCCTCTGTCGCTTTCACGAAGATCATCGAGCACTTCAAGCCCTCGCGCGCCGTGACGCCGGTGGGCGTGCATCCGACGGCGGTGGTCGGGGTCGGCGCCACACTCGGAGCCGGGGCGGCTCTAGGGCCCCACGTCGTTCTCGGCGAAGGCGTCACGATCGGAGCGCGGACGGTCCTCGAGGCCGGTACGTATATCGGCGCGGGTTCCACGATCGGATCGGACGTTCGGATTTATCCGAACGTGACGGTCCGCGAGGAGACCGAGATCGGCGACCGGGTGATCGTGCACTCCGGAGCGGTGATCGGATCGGACGGTTTCGGCTACGAGACGCTCGGGGGCGCCCACGCGAAGATACCGCATCTCGGGAACGTCGTGATCGAAGACGACGTCGAGATCGGTGCGAACGTCTGCATCGACCGCGGCCGCTTCCAATCGACCCGCGTCAAAAAAGGCGTCAAAGTCGACAATCTTGTCCAGATCGCGCACAACGTCGTCGTGGGCGAGAACACTCTTTTGGTTTCACAGTGCGGCATCTCGGGTTCGACTGAACTGGGAAAGAACGTGATCGTAGCCGGGCAGGCCGGGATCGTCGGCCACCTCTCGCTCGGAGACGGCGTCATCGTCGCCGCGGGCGCGGGGGTCACGAAGTCGGTCGAAGCGGGGATGGTCGTTCTCGGAGCTCCCGCGCGGCCCATCTCCGAACAAAAACGTCTCTTCGCGCTGATCTCCCGGTTGCCCGAGCTCTTCAAGGAAGTGGCCGAAATGCGCAAGAAGCTCGGTTCGTGAGCGAGCAAAAGACGCTCACGCGTGAAGGCTCGATCTCCGGAGCGGGCCTGCATTCGGGAGCGCCGTGCACGGTGACGCTTCGCCCGGCTCCCGCCGAGGCGGGTCTACGATTTTTCAGGAACGGCCGTCCCATTTTGTCTGAAGCGGATCCGCAGGCGCGCCGGTGTACCGCGATCGGCCGTGGCGAGGCGCGGATCGACACGGTCGAGCATCTCCTCGCGGCTCTTTGGGGCGCGGGCGTCACGAACGCCGACATCGACGCCGACGGCCCCGAGCTTCCGGCGCTCGACGGCTCGGCCCGCGCGTACCTGGCTTGGATCCGCGGCCTGGGCACGTCCGGGCAGGGGGCTCCCGCGGCCTTTTGGAGCGTGACGGAGCCGCTTTTTTGCCACGAAGGGAATTCCGCGATCGCGGCGTTCCCCGCAGAGGAGTTCAGCGCCTCCTATGTGCTCGATTACGATCACCCGGTTCTGAAAAACCAGAAAGCCGAATACGCGCCGTCCGGCGGCCGTTTCGACGTCGACGTCGCGCCGGCACGCACGTTCTGCACCGAGGATGAAGCGGACGCGCTGCGCGCTCAAGGGTTCGGAAAAGGGGCCGACGCGTCGAACACCATTGTCGTGACCGCGGCGGGCCCCGTGAGCGGTCCGATGCGTTTTCCGAACGAATGCGCCCGGCACAAGCTCCTGGATCTTATCGGCGATCTCCATCTTTTGGGGTTCGCGCTCGTCGCCCGCGTGTCGGGAATCCGCAGCGGCCATTCTTTGAACCGGAAGCTCGTCCAAGCCATTCGAAAACAAAGGGAGGCTTCGAAACGATGACTCAGCCCAAGCTGCCGTGGAACGCCGAGGTGATCATGAAGGCGCTTCCGCACCGTCCTCCGTTTCTTTTCATCGACCGCATCACGGAGATCACGGACAAGACGGTGATCGGAGAGAAGGACCTGAAGGCCGACGACCCGTTTTTCCGCGAGGTCTTCAAAGGCCATTTCCCGTCGCGTCCCGTGATGCCGGGCGTGCTGATGCTCGAGGCGCTCGCGCAGGCCGGAGGGGTCCTCATGCTCACCAAGGGCGAGAATCAGGGAAAGATCGCGTACCTGGCGGCGGTGGACGGCGCACGGTTCCGCCGTCCCGTTTTACCGGGCGAAACGCTGCGTCTCGAGATCGAGCTTTTGAAGCTGAAATCCCGCATCGGCCTTGTGCACGGCGTGGCAAAAGTCGGCACGGAGACCGCGTGCGAAGCGGATCTCATGTTCAGCCTCGCCGAATGATGAAGGCCGTTCATCCGACCGCGGTGATCGCGGACGGTGCGCGGCTCGGCGCGGGGGTTGAAGTCGGCCCTTACTCCGTGATCGGACCTCACGCCTTGCTCGGCGACGGAACGCGCGTCCTTTCGCACGCCGTTATCGAAGGACCGATCACGCTCGGCCCCCGCTGCGTTGTTTATCCGGGCGCTTGCCTGGGTTTCGAAGCGCAGGACAAAAAGCTCGGCGGAACGCCGGGCACGCGCGTCGAGATCGGCGCGGACAACGTGTTCCGCGAGCACGCGACCGTCCACCGCGCCACGACCGCGGGCGCGGCCACCGTGATCGGGGACCGCAACTATTTTATGGCCGGCTCCCATGTCGGCCATGACTCGCGCGTCGGAAACGACGTCGTGATGGCCAATTCCGCTGCGCTCGGCGGTCATGCGCTCGTCGAGGACGGCGCGATCGTCGGCGGCCTCGTCGGCGTGCACCAGTTCTGCCGCATTGGCGCACGCTCGATGGTCGGCGGCTGTTCGAAGGTGCATCTCGACGTGCCGCCGTACACGCTGGTTTTCGGAAGTCCCGCCAAGCTCTACGGGGCCAACGTCGTCGGCCTGCGCCGCTCGGGGGTGCCGCGGGAATCCATCGACCGGATCCGTCGCGCGATCGCGCTTCTTTTCGCGTCGGGGTTGTCGCTCTCCAATTCGCTTCCGCGCGCCCGCGCCGAGTTCGCCGGGGACCCGTACGTGGAGACGATCCTTCGGTTTGCGGCAACCTCCAAGCGCGGGCTTCTCCGGCGCGCCGTGACCGACGAAACGGTCGAGTGATGTTCGGTTCGAAGGTGAACGGGACGCTGGGAATCCTCGCGGGTTCGGGTGATCTTCCGCTGCTCCTGGCCCAGTCCGCTCGTGCGCAGGGAACGGAAGTCGTCGTGATCGGAATCGACGGACACACCGACCGCCGCATCGAAGCGCACGCCTCCCGCACGCATTACATCCCGCTCGGGAAAATCGCCGAGATCCCCAAGAAGCTCGTCGAATGGCGCGTGAAGCGCGTCGCGATGGCCGGCTCCGTGCCAAAACGCGAGATCTACAACCCGGCTCTCGGGGCCGATTCGGACCTGCGCGAAGTCATCGAGCAGAAGGGGAATCGCGGCGACGACCACCTTTTGCGCGCTTTCGAGATTTACCTTCGGGTCCGTTGCGGCGTTTCGGTGGTGGACGCTCGCCATTATCTGAAAGACGCCCTCGCGGTACGCGGTCCCATGACGCGCCGCGTACCCGACGCCTCCGAGAAGCGCGACGTAGCGTTCGGCCGCCGCGTGGCGGCCGCCGTGGGCCGATTGGACATTGGGCAGACCGTCGTGGTAAAACAAGGCATCGTGCTGTCGGTCGAGGCGCTCGAGGGCACCGACGCGGCGATCCGCCGCGGAGGGGAACTCGGGAGAGAAGGGGCGGTGGTGGTGAAGACGGCCAAGCCCAACCAGGATCTGCGTTTCGATCTTCCGTGCGTGGGGCCTTCGACCATCGAATCGATGCGCGCGGCACGGTGCCGGACGCTCGCTCTCGAGGCCGGAAAAACGCTCGTCCTCTCGAAGTCCGACGTGATTCGGGCGGCCGACGCGGCGGACATCGCGATCGCGGGGTTTTAGATGGTCGGAAACATCCTCATCATCGGTGACCAGAACAAGCAGGGCGCGGAGCTCCGCGACGCGCTGAAGCGCGAGACGAATTTCGCGGTTCACATCGTCTCGAAGAACGGGATTTCGGCTCCCGCTGTCCTCGAACGCGAGCCCGACCTCATCCTCCTCAACCCCAAAGCTTCCTATTCGGAAATTCTGGATTTCTATTTTACGCTGAAGAAGGACCCGCAGGTCCACGACGTCCCGGCGGTGCTGCTCCTCGACGAGAGCGAGATGCGCTCCGCCGACCTGCCCTCCGGCATCCAGGAAGTGCTGTACCGTCCGCTCCGCATCCCCGAGGCGGTCGCCCGCATCAATCTTCTTTTTAAGCGCACGCACAAGGTCGATCAAAAGAATGTCATCCAGCGCGGCAAACTCTCGATCGACATCGCGAAGTACGAGGTCCGCGTCGGCGACATGAAGATCGACCTCACCTTCACCGAATTCGAGCTCCTCAAGTTCCTATGCTCCAACCCCGGCACCGTTTTCACGCGCGAGGTGCTCCTCAACAAGGTCTGGGGCTACGAGTACTACGGCGGCACGCGCACGGTCGACGTCCACATCCGCCGCCTGCGCTCGAAGATCGAAGGCAAATCTGTTTTCATCGAGACCGTCCGCAACATCGGCTACAAGTTCGTTTCAGAGGATTAAAGGAGTCCCGTCATGGCAGCGAAGAGAGCGTCCGGCCGCCCGTCCAGCATGAAGCAGAGCAAGGATTTCGTGCTGAAGAAGGCGCACGAGCACAACGTGCGTTTCATCCGTCTTTGGTTCTCGGACATTCTCGGGCAGCTGAAGAGCTTCGCGATCACGATCGACGAGCTCGATGAGGTCATGGAAGAGGGCGCCGGGTTCGACGGCTCCGTCATCGAAGGCTTCGCCCGCGGCGAAGAGACGGACTTGCGCGCGCTTCCGGATCCTGGGACGTTCGAAGTTCTTCCGTGGCGGCCGAAGGAAAACGCCGTCGCGCGCATGTTTGCGGATATCGTGGACGTGAACAATCATCCCTCGGCCGGCGACCCGCGCCAGTGCCTGAAGCGCAATTTGAAGAAAGCGTCCGACCTCGGCTACACGTTCTACGTCGGGCCCGAGATGGAATATTTCTACTTTCAGAATTCGACCGGGACGAAGGGCCTCGACAACGGGGGCTATTTCGACCTGACCCCGCTCGACGTCGCATCGGATCTGCGGCGCGAGACCATCATGACGCTCGAGGAAATGGGGATCGGCGTCGAGTCGAGTCACCACGAGGTCGCGCCGAGCCAGCACGAGATCGACCTGCGCTACACCGACGCGCTCACGATGGCCGACAACGCGATCACCTACCGCCTCGTCGTGAAAGAAATCGCTCTCAAGAACGGCGTTTACGCGACGTTCATGCCGAAACCCCTGAAGGGCGAAAACGGAAGCGGCATGCACGTGCACCAGTCGCTCTTCGAAGGGGACAAGAACGCGTTCTTCGACAAAGCCGACAAACACCACCTCTCGAAGACCGCCAAGCACTACATCGCGGGTCTTCTCAAGCACGCGCGCGAGATATGCATCGTCTCGAACCAGTGGGTGAACTCGTATAAGCGCTTGACCCCGGGCTTCGAGGCGCCTGTGAACGTGTACTGGGGGAAGCGCAATCCCTACGCGCTCGTCCGCGTGCCTGCGTACAAGGCGGGGCACGAGAAGTCGACCCGCGTCGAGCTTCGCTCGCCGGACGCCGCGTGCAACCCGTACCTCCTCTTCTCCGTGATGCTCGCGGCGGGCTTGGAGGGCATCAAGAATCATTACCCGCTGCCGGAGCCGGTCGAGCCGGGGGGGGCGGCGGCCAATTTCACCGAAGCCGAGCGCAAGAAGCGCGGGGTCGAAGTCCTTCCTCAGAGCTTGGGCGAAGCGATCGCGATCGCCGAACAGTCGAAGTTCCTGAGGGACGCGCTCGGTGAGCACATCTTCCATTCGCTGATCGAGAACAAGAAGATCGAATGGGCGAAGTACTGCGCGGAGATTACGAACTACGAACTGGAAAAGTACCTGCCGATCCTCTAAATTCCGGAGGCGAAGCGAGCCCGCCATTTCCCTTCTACGGGACGACGAAGGGCGTCGTCCCTTGTACGAAGGGAAATGGCGGGCTCGCTTTTTTTCGGACTTGTTTAAGTTAAGAGGTTTAGGACTTCGCGCGCGGCGCGGTCGGCGGCCCCCGGAGCACCCAGGCGGCGCGACACTTCGGCGAGGTCGGCCTTCATGGCTGCTCGCGCGTTTTCGTCTGTGAGGAGGCGCTCCGCTTCGGCGGCGAGGCGCTCGGGCGTGGCGTCGTTCTGAAGGAGTTCGGGAATCGCGGGTTTATCGAGGACGAGGTTCGGGAGCCCGAGGTACTTCACTTTCACGACGAGCTTCGCGATCACGTACGTGAGGAGCGTGCCCCGGTTGACGATGATCATCGGGGTTCCCAAGAGCGCGCATTCGAGCGTCGCGGTGCCCGAGCAGGCGATCACGAGGTCGGACGAGCGGATTGCGGCGTAAGCGTCCGTCTCGACGAGCTCCATCGGCACCTTTGCCTCCGCCAGGAGGCGCGCGTAGAATTCCTTGGGAAGGGTCGGCGCTTTGATGAGCTTGAAGCGCACGTCCGGTCTCGTCTGCGCCAGCAGGCGCGCCGCTTCGGCGAAAATGTCGAAGAGCATCTTGAGCTCGCCTTTCCGCGAACCGGGCATGAGCACCACCGTCCGCGCGCCTGTGTTTTTCGCCGCTGGCTCCGTGTAGGGGATCGCGTCTTTCAGTGGGTGGCCGACGAAGGCGACCGGCACGCCGTTGTCCTCGTAGATTTTCTTCTCGAAATCGAAAACGACGAGCACTTTTTTGATCCACCGCTTGATCTTAAAGACGCGCTTGGCTTTCCACGCCCAGATTTGCGGCGCGATATAGTAAGCGATCGGGATGCCCATCGCGTGGATACGTTCGGCCAGATGCAGGTTGAAGCCCGGATTGTCGATAAGAACGACCGCGTCGGGGCGTGCGGTGCGGACGGAGGCGAGGATGATTTTTTCGGCGCGCTTGTAGTCGGGATAGCGCTTCAGCGCGTCGGTGATGCCGGTGACGTGGAAGTGGGCGATATCGAGGAAGTCCTTTGCGCCCGTCTCGCGGATACGGTCGCCGCCGACACCGTGGATCTCGACGGAAGGATCGGCTTCGCGGAGCGCGTGGATCAGGTTCGCGCCGTGCAGGTCGCCCGACGCCTCGCCCGCGATGACGAAGACGCGGCACGCCACGGCTATTTTACGATTCCCGGATCTGGCGGGCGACTTCGAGTGCCAGCGCCAGCGCGTCGCGCCCTTCGCGGCCCGAGACGAGAGGGCGGTTGCCGGAGCGGACGCATTCGACGAAGTGGGAGAGCTCTTCTTTCAAGGAATCGCCCTTCGTGATGTCGATCTTCTTGCGCTTGATGTGGCCGTCTTCCTTGGTGTAGATCTCCGCTTCCTGGCTCACGTAATCGATGGCGAGGTAGGCGTTGTCCTGGAAAATACGGATCTTGCGCTCGACGTCCGGAGTGACCCGGCTGGCCGTGAGATCGCAGACACAGCCGTTCTCGAACCGCACGCGCGCGTTGGCGATATCCTCGGTCTTGGAGAGGATGTAGGCGCCGACGGCGTCCACCGAGCGGACGGGGGACTTCACGAGGTCGAAAACGATGTCGATGTCGTGGATCATGAGGTCGAGCGCGACGCCCGTCCCGGCCACGCGCGCGTCGTAAGGCCCCAAGCGGTGGGCTTCGATGAAACGCGGTTTGTGGATCACGTCCTTCATGGCGCGGATCGCGCTGTTGAAGCGTTCGATATGGCCCACCTGGATGAGTGACTTGCGGGCTTCCGCGAGCGCTAGGAGCTCGTCGGCCTCTTTCAGGGTAGTGGTGATGGGTTTTTCGATGAGAAGATGGAGGCCGCGCTCGAGGAAATCCTTCGAAATCGCGTGGTGCGCCTCCGAGGGGACGACGATGCTCGCTGCGTCGACCGAGGCGATGAGCTCGCGGTGGTCAGTGTACGCGCGCGCGCCGCACTGGCGGGCGGTTTCCTGTGCGCGAGAGGCATCCAGATCGCAGACACCGACGAGCTCAACGCCGGGAAGTTTGGAGTAAACGGCCGCATGGCGGGAGCCGAGCTTGCCCGCGCCTATCACCGCGACCCGAACGGTTTTTTGCATGGCCCCATTTTAGCATGAAGTCGACTTGCGGGGGTCTCTATGTTATGATGGCCCGAACTTCGGAGACGTTTTTCTTTTATGCCTCAAGAGAAAGCCCACGCCGGTTCCTTCGGTTACCTCGTTTTCCTGATTCCTCTCGCATTCGCGTCGCTTCTTTTGAGCCTCGGCAACGGTTCGCTCGCCAGCTGGGACGAGGCGATCTACGCGACGGTCGCGAAGGAAATCGTCCTTTCCGGCGACTGGTTCCACCTGACGCTCGGCGGCGAGCAGTGGTTCGACAAGCCGCCGCTCGCGATCTGGATGACCGCTCTCTTCTACAAGCTTTTCGGCATCAACGAGTTCGCCGCGCGTCTTTTTTCGGCCCTCTGCGGCGCCGGCGCGGTGATCGTGACCTATCTCCTAGGCACGAAGCTCTACGGCCGCTGGACGGGGTTCCTCGGTGCGTTCGTCCTTTTAAACTCCACCCATTTCCTCCGTGCGTCCCGCTTCGGGATGATGGACGGCCCCCTCCTTTTCTTTCTGACGCTCGCGCTGTACTGCTTCTGGCGCGGCCGGGAGCGGAACCGTTGGTTCATTTTTTCCGGTATCGCGGTCGGTCTGGCTTTTCTCGTGAAGGGTTTCGCGGCGATTCTTTTCTTCCCGGTTGTCATCGCCTACTGTCTGTGGGCGGACGAGCTTGCGATGCTCGCGAACTCCTCGTTCTGGGTCGGCGTGATGATCGCCGTCGCCGTGGCGCTGCCGTGGCATCTCTTCGAGCTTTTCTCGAACCGCAACGCCTTCATGGAGGACGTCGTCGTCCGCCACCTCGTGGCGCGCACGACGAGCGTGATCGACGGCCACACCGGCAACTGGTACTTCTACATCCGCACCTTCATCAACAAGTACCACCCGTGGGCGCTCGTCGGCGTCTTTTCGGTGCCTTTCTTCGTTTTCCGCGCCGCGAAGGAAAGGGGGCTCGAGGAAACGTTTATGGTTGCCTGGATCGGGACGATCCTTCTCATCGTGACACTCGTACGCACGAAGCTTCCGTGGTACATTGTGCCCGCGTACCCGGCCGCTTCGATCACGGTCGCGTGGGTGCTCGCGAAGATCATCAAAGAAAAGCGGCGCCTCTGGGTGTTTCCGGCGATGGTCCTTGCGATGGCGCTCCACGTGCCGTATTCGCATTTATGGGATCTCGACTACGCGAGGGAAATCAAGGGCATCGCGCCGATCGTCCAAAAGCACGTTCCCGTGGGCACCCGCGTCCACCTTTACGATTTCCACGAGGCGCCGGCGACACACTTTTATATCGAGCGCCCCAACTCCTACGTCGACAATCCGGCCGCGCTCGAAGCGCTCATGGCGAAGCCGGGCCCCGTCCACCTTCTGATCCATACGGATGACTGGAACGCGCTTCCGGCGCGATTCGGCTCCTCGCTCCAAGAGAAGGGGCGGTTCGAGGAATTCTTGCTCCTCTCGCGACCCGCATGACGCCTTACCGGCGGATGATCGGGCTGGTGCTTCCGCACCGGCGGATCCTCGCGGGAGCGTACGTAGCCATGGCGCTGAACGCCGCGCTCGGCGGTTTCCCGGTGGTCGGCCTAATTATTCCGTTTGTCGACACGGTCCTCGCCGGCAAGCCCGTGGCGATTCCGCACGACAACCGCCTCCCGCTCTTTCTCGTCGACTGGATCTACAAGCTGAACGCGATGTCCCGCTGGGAGCTTTTGAACACGCTCATCGTGGCGGTGCTCGGCTTCTCGCTCGTGCGCCTGGTCTGCGAGTATTTCCAGTCCTACTTCATGAACGAGATGTCCCAGCGCGTGATCCGCGACCTCCGGAACGATGTTTATTCGAAGATCGTCGGACTTCCGTTGGGATTCTTCGGTCGCTCGCAGACCGGCGCGCTCGTTTCGCGCATCACCTACGACACCGGCGTCATCCGGGATGCGGTCTCCGAGGGTCTGACCGACTTCCTCTTCCAGCCCCTCCAGATCGCGGTGTACCTCATCTCACTCCTGGTCGTGAAGGCGATGTTCGGCATCCCTTGGACGCTCGTCCTCGTCATTTTCGTCCTCCTGCCGCTTATCGTTTATCCGGTCCTGCGCGTGGGCCGGCGCCTCAAAAAGATCAGCCGTTCGGCGCAGGAGCAGGTCGCCGAGATCAATTCCACACTGTTTGAATCCATCTCCGGCATCCGCATCGTGCAGGGCTTCGGGATGGAGAAGTACGAGATCGACCGTTTCAAGCGTCAAAACCACGCCTTCTACAAAACGATGATGCTTTCGGTGGGACGGATGATCTTGGTCTCGCCTCTCACTGAATTCATCGGGTACATCTGTCTCGGCAGCGTGCTCTGGATCGGGGGCAAAGAGGTAATCGACCGCGGGATGTCGCCGGGGGCGTTCATCGCGTTCCTAGTCGCGCTCTTCTCGCTGCTCAGGCCGTTCAAACGCCTTTCACGCGTACACGGCATCAATCAGCACGCGCTTGCGGCGGCCGAACGCATTTTCGAGATGCTGGACACGCCCAACGAAATCGTCGAAAAAGAAGACGCGCGCCCACTCGAGCCGCTCCGGTCCTCGATCCGTTTCGAGGGAGTGCGGTTTGGTTATCTGCCGGGGAAACCCGTGATCCGGCGCCTCGATCTCGAGGTGAAGGCGGGCGAGATCGTGGCTATCGTGGGCCCGAGCGGTTCCGGAAAGACGAGTCTCGTGAACCTTCTGCCGCGCTTCTACGACCCCGAGGCCGGCCGCATCACGATCAACGGAATCGACATCCGGGACGCCTCGATCGCTTCCTTGCGCGGACAAATCGGGCTCGTCACTCAAGAGACCGTCCTTTTCAACGACACGGTGAGCGCGAATATCGCGTATGGCCGCTCGAACACGCCACAGGCAGACATCGAGCGCGCCGCCAAAATCGCGAACGCCCATCACTTCATTTCAAAGATGCCGCAAAACTACCAGACCGTGATCGGCGACCGGGGCGTCCGGCTCTCGGGCGGCGAACGGCAACGGCTTTCGATCGCGCGCGCGGTCCTCAAGAACCCGCCTATTTTGATCCTAGACGAAGCGACATCCGCTCTGGATACCGAATCGGAGCTTTTGGTCCAGGATGCGATCCATAATTTAATGCAGGGTCGGACGGCTCTCGTCATCGCGCACCGCCTGTCCACCATCAAGGACGCCAACCGGATCGTGGTGGTGAGCGAAGGCGAGGTCGTCGAGACCGGCACGCACGAGGCGCTCATGAAGAAAGACGGCCTCTATAAACGCTTGTACGACCTGCAGTTCCGCGTTTAAAACCGCCTCCGGCTTTCTAAAGTTCCCCTTGATTTTCGCCGCGACGAGCGGGTATAATCTAGGCTTCTCGTTTCTCGTGAGGCGGGGAGTTTTTGTCTAATTGAAAGGGTTTCGCCATCCGGTTTCGCTTTTTAGGGCGAGGCGGGGAGAAACGGGCAACCGTACATAAGCTCTTGCTAACGAGAGACTTATGCGTTCCCTTTAAAACGAAGGAGCATTCCATTGTCGAAAGAACTCGTCACTAACCTGCTCGAAGCGGGCGTCCATTTCGGTCATCAAACCCGCAAGTGGAACCCGAAGATGAAGCCCTACATTTTCGGCGAGAAGAACGGCATCTACATCATCGACCTGGAAAAGACCGTCCAGGCCCTGACCCGCGCCTGCAATTTCATCCGCGAAATCGCGGTTTCCGGCGCTCCAATCCTGTACGTAGGAACGAAGCCCCAGGCCCAAGACATCGTCCAATCCGAAGCCAAGCGCGCCGGGATGTACTACGTGCGTCATCGCTGGCTCGGCGGCATGCTCACCAACTACCAGACCATCCGTAACTCCGTGCGCCGTTACCGCCAGCTCGTGACGATGCGCGAGGACGGCACGTTCGAAGCGCTCACGAAGAAGGAAGTCGCCAACAACGAAGCCGAGATCGCGAAGCTCGAGAAGAACCTGATCGGCGTCGCCGAGATGGGCCGCCTTCCGGGAGCCCTGTTCATCATCGACGCGAAGAAGGAAGACATCGCGGTGCGCGAAGCCAACCGCCTTGGCATCCCCGTCATCGGCATCGTCGACACGGACTCCGATCCGGACCGCATCCAGTACCCGATCCCGGGCAACGACGATGCAATCCGCTCGATCAAGCTCATCACGAGCGTCCTCACCGACAGCCTGATCGAAGGCCTTCAGAAATCCAAGAAGAAGAACGACTTCAACAAGGACGCGGAAGAAACGGCCGAAGCGGTCGCTGGCGAAGCGGAAGCACGATGACGCTCGACCTCCTCAAGGACCTCCGCGAACGCACCGGCGCGGGCATCCTCGACTGCCGCGCCGCGCTCAAGGAATCGGACAACGACCTCGAGAAGGCGCTCGACTTCCTGCGTAAGAAAGGACTCGCGTCGGCCGCCAAGCGCGCCGGCCGCGATGCCAAGGAAGGTTTCGTTTCGGCGCAGATCCGCGGTTCGAAAGCGGCGCTCGTCGAAGTGAACTGCGAGACCGACTTCGTGGCCCGTACGGACGACTTCAAGAACCTCGTGAACCTGGCTTTGGACGAGGCGTTCACGAACGGCGAGGCCGCCGTCTCCACGTCGCAGAAGCTCTCGGACCGCGTGGCCGAGCTGTCGGGCAAGATCGGCGAGAAGATTCTCGTGCGCCGCGCCGCGCTCGTCGAATCCAAGGGCGGTCTTTTCACCTACGTGCACTCGAACCAGAAACTCGGCGTCATCGTCGAAGTCGCGACGGGGAAGCCCGAGTCCGCGAAGAATCCGGCGGTCGAGGAGCTCGGTAAGACGCTCGCGATGCAGGTCGCCGCGTCGAACGCGCTCTGCGTGCGCCGCCAGGAAGTTCCGGGGGAGAAACTCGAGCGCGAGAAGGCGATCTACCGCGAGGAAGTAAAGGGGAAGCCCGACAACATCCTCGAGAAGATCGTCCAAGGCAAGCTCGAGAAGTTCTACCAGACGAACTGCCTGCTCGAGCAGCCGTACATCAAGGACGACAAGCAGTCGGTCACCCAGCTCATCGCCGAAGCCGCGAAGAAGGCCGGCGACACCGTCGAAGTGAAACGCTTCGTCCGCTTCCAGCTCGGCGAAACCGCCACTCCCGCGGCGCAGGAATGAAGAAAACTGCGTCGCAGCAGAGCGTCTACAAGCGCGTTCTTCTCAAGCTTTCGGGCGAGGCGCTCCAGGGTTCTCAGAACCACGGCATCGACGGGCACGTGCTGGATTCGATCGCGAACCAGCTGAAGACGGTGAAGGAGATGGGGGTCGAGCTCGCGGTCGTGATCGGCGGCGGCAACATCTTCCGAGGTCTTTCGGCTTCCGCGACCGGCATGGACCGCTCCACCGCCGATTACATGGGCATGCTCGCCACCGTAATCAACGGCATGGCGCTACAGGATGCGCTCGAACGAAAGGGCGTGTTCACCCGTGTTCAGACCGCCATCACGATGGAAGCGCTCGCCGAGCCGTACATCCGACGCCGCGCGATGCGCCATCTGGAAAAGGGCCGCATCGTGATCCTCGCGGGCGGTACCGGGAACCCGTATTTCACTACCGACACGACCGCGGCGCTTCGCGCGATCGAGCTCGGCGCCGAAGTGATCCTTAAAGCCACGAAGGTCGACGGCATCTATTCCGCCGACCCGAAGAAAGTGCCAACGGCCAAGCGTTTCACGAAGCTCAAGTACATGGACGTCCTCAAGAAGGGGCTGAAGGTCATGGACGCGACCGCAATCAGCCTCTGCATGGACAACAACCTTCCGATCGTGGTGTTCGACCTATTGAAGCACGGCAACATCCAGCGTGCGGTGTCGGGCCAGGAGATCGGGACCACCGTCACGAACTAAAGGCTAATCATGAGCACCGCGAAGCAGATCATGCAGGAAACGGAAGAGAAGATGAAGAAGTCGCTGGAGATCGTCCAGCACAACTTCGCCGGCGTCCGTACCGGCCGCGCGAACTCGGGCATCGTCGAGAACATCCGCGTGGATTACTACGGGGCATCGACGCCGCTCAAACAGCTGGCGAACATCACGATCCCCGAGCCGCGCATGATCGTCATCGCGCCGTGGGACACTTCCGCGCTCAAGTCGATCGAGAAGGCGGTTGCCGAATCCGACATCGGTATCCAGCCGATGGTCGACGGCAAGTCCATTCGCCTGGCGATTCCCGCGCTCACGCGCGAACGCCGCGAAGAGCTCGTTAAAATCGTCCACAAGCTCGCCGAGGAAGGCCGCGTCTCCATGCGCGGTGTGCGGCGCGATGCGAACGAACAGCTCAAGAAGCTCGAGAAGGAAAAGAAGGTCACCGAGGACGAGAGCCGCAAGGGCCAGGAAGACATCCAGAAGCTCACTGATCGCTATATCCAGCTAATCGATCAGTCTCAAGCCGCCAAAGAAAAAGACCTGCAGGGCTAATACAGCCTGAAACGGGAGCCGGTAGCTCAGTTGGTAGAGCACTTCCCTTTTAAGGAAGGTGTCGAGAGTTCGATCCTCTCCCGGCTCACCATTTTCGAAACGTCCGCGGTTTGGACGCGATCGGAAGAGGTGCGCACCTGATTTCCTCTCACTTGTCCCACTGGAAGCTCGCCGCCGCGACAGGCTATTTGATCGCGGCCTTTATCTTTTGCCGCCGGGACACCGGTTCCCGACGCCCCCTCCTCTGGTACGTCGGCGGGATGAGCCTGGCGGTCTTTCTCAGTCAGGGGACGGGACACGACCTCTCCCAGCATTTGGCTTATTTTGACGAAGCGTTCCTCGCCTGGTCCCGGGGACAACGCGCGTTCCTGACCGAACGCGTTTTTCAGGGCGGGGGTCTTCCGGTCTTCTTTTTCTATTCCCAGTGGATTTACATCCCCGCGGCATTGTTCCGTCTCTTCGGCGCCGCCCCCTACTTCGCGCTGAAGCTTTCGTTCGCGGCGGTTTTCGCGGCGCAGGTGCTGGGCGCGCGCGTCTTGGTGGGTTTTTTCCGGCCGGAGAGCGAGAGAGCCGCGGCTTGCGTCCTTCTTTTCGCCGGTTCCAATTATTTCGCGGGCGAATTCTTCCAGCGCTTCGCGTTCGCCGAGACGATGGGATATGCGGCGTGCATCTGGGGGCTCTTCTTCGCGCTGCGTACCATCCGCTTACCGGCGACGCGAGACGTCGTGGCCCTTGCATTTTTCCTGAGCGTCGCGGTCCTCCTACACCCTATCTCTTTCGCTTATTTCCTCCTGGGGGCGGTTCCTTTCCTCGTGTTCGTGGCCCGCGGACGTTTCGGCGCCGCCGCACTCGCGTCGTTCGCGCTCGCGGGGGCCGTCTGCGTATGCGCGACGGCTTTTCATTGGCTGCCGATTCTTATCGAACGCGGAGAGGTGACCGGGTCGGTCATGGATTTCCGCGATAGCTTCATGGGGTGGGGGGATTATTTTTCGCTCTCACGGTTTTGGAGCGCGGGTCCCGTGACCGCCGCGGCGTTCGTCGGCAGCGCGCTGCTCCTGTTGAGAGGACACCCGGATCGACGCGCTTACGGCGCCCTCGCCGCCTGTTCGGTGTACCTTTTCATGATGAATCCGGCGAGCGAACCGCTTCACGTCTCTTATCTTGCGGATTCGCAGCTTGTTTGGCGGATGCTGTCTCCGCTGTGCTTGTTCACGGCGATCCTGGCCGCTTGCGTCCTACCGGAGCGGGGAAAGGACGATCCGGCGCGTACGCGTCTCTGGCATGCGGCTCCCATCCTCCAAAGCCTGATTTTTTTGTCGATCTCCGCGTCACCGGCGATTTTCCTCGACGGTCCGCCGCCGGGCCCCGCGGATTTCGCCAGAAGAACGGAGGGCGTCGGCGTCGCGGAATTCTTGCCGCCTTCCATCTCGAGGGGTCCAGCGACGTTTTCAGCCAAGGTGATCCGCCGCACGGGAAGCGTGCGGGACGAAACTTTCGAAATTGATCCGGCTCCCGCTGGGGGAGAGCACGGGTTCCCGCGTGCCTCGGCTCCGTGGCTTATTTGGGAGGCCCAAGGAAGCGCCCGCGTTTCCCGCGCAGGTCCCGACGGCCGCGCGGTGCTCGCCCTTTTTCCGGGAGATTCCAGCATCCGCGCGCGGTTGGTCGTTCCTACCTACATGAAAGTCGCACACGTGGCAGGGGGAACCCTTTTCGCCGGAATGCTCCTCTTTCTTCTCTTCGAGGCCCTCCGGATCCGGGGCCGCATTCGTCTATGGTGACTTCCGCATTTTCGTATTATAATTAGGGACGTTTTCAAACCCGAGGAATCGAATGCTCGATCTGTCTTTTATACGCGAAAATCAAGAAGCCGTACGTGAGGCCTTAAAAAT